>Ga0209483_1000010_pt1 | contig 235556 bp, 231 predicted proteins | sample NGEPerA_FD_184508 | JGI IMG/M metagenome (GOLD analysis project Ga0209483, IMG submission 184508) | Arctic peat soil microbial communities from the Barrow Environmental Observatory site, Barrow, Alaska, USA - NGEE PermafrostL2-A... | ecosystem: Environmental > Terrestrial > Soil > Wetlands >... | reverse complement strand
GTTGCCGGCGGTGAGTCCGTTGAAAGAGAGCGTTGAGGTGCCGATCGTGATCGCACCTGTTTGCGCGGTGCCGTATGTTTGAGCGAATGAGGTGACGCCTGTGTTTGAGATCGTGACAGCACCTGTTGAGCCAGAGACAGAGATGCCGGTGCCTGCGATGTTTGATGTCACACCCGTGTTGCTGATGACGCCCGTCGAAGGCACATAGGAAATTCCGGTGCCGCCCGAGAGCGATGTTGAAGAAACTTTGTTATTGAAGGTCGTCCAGTCGGCCGCAGCGAGGAATCCGTTGGATGAACCGTTTGCCTGCGAGATCGAAAGTGTGTTGCCGGTAAGTGTGAGCGGAGCGGAGATGACAGCGGTTTGAACTGGCAAGGTTCCGTTGCCGATCAAAAATCCCGAAAGGGTCGTCGAGCCAGTGCCGCCGTTTCCTACTCCGAGTGTGCCCGAAAGAAGATTCGCGCCGATCGATGTTGTGGCGACGAGCTGACCCGCAGCATTTCCTGCGAGCAAGGAGTTCGCTGGCACGCTCAAGAGATTTGAGCCGATCGTCGTTGTCGCAACGACTTGTCCGTTTGCATCCGTCGAAAGAAGCGCGTTAGAAATTCCCGCGAGCGTGAGTTGTCCGGCGCTGTTGAAAGAGGAAGTTGCAGTGCCGCCAAAGTACGCGACACCGAAGTTTGAAAAGTTACTCGAGGAGGCATTGCCTGCAAAGATCTGGAGCGCGCTCCACGTGTTCTGCGACGACGTCGAGACGTTGCTTGAGCCACCACCCGCGACGATGCCGAGCGATGAGGTAGAGACGAGACTGTATCCACCCGAAGAGTTGCCTACCAACACCTGCCCAAGAGCCGGCGCGCTCGTCGTGCCTGTGCCCCCGTTCCCAATCGGCAAAATTCCCGTTACGTCGCTGGCAAGGTCGACGAACTTGGCCGAAACAACGCCTCCGATTGATTTTAGGATTCCCGAAACGCTTCCAAGCGTGAACCCATTCGAGACCACGAGGTTCGAGGTCGAAGCGAGGCCGGAAACCGCAAAGGTGGTGGTCGTTGCGTTGGTCGCTGAAAAGTTCAAGACAGAGAGTGTTGCGGTCGAACTTGCGAAGGTGAATGAAGAAGAGCCTTGGAATACGCCGTTATCGTTGAATTGCACCTGCGTGTCGCTTCCGCCGGGATTGGTCGAGCCGCCTCCGCCACCTCCCGTGATGCAAGTCCCTGCGACCGCGAAACATCCGCCTGCGATATCGATACCGGCAGCGAATGTCGAGGTCGCTGTCCCTGACACGGAGAGAGCCGATGCATTGACGGACGTGCCTGTAATGCTGCCGCCGGTAATGGTCGGGCTGTAGATCGCGGTATCCGTGAGTTGGTCGATAGCGTTCGTTTGCGCGGTAACGTTGTAGTTCTGCGCGATGACGGTCGAATTTGCCGCGGTCGCGGTATAAATCTCCTCCGAAAGTTCGTTGTTGAGCTCTTGCAATTTCTGCGTGAGCTCCGATTCGCTGATGCCGCCAGAGGAGATGACTTGCTCACTTTGCACCACACGCTCGATAACGGGATTCTGTATGATCGTTTGGTTCGAGGTTCGTGTAAGTGCGAGCGTCGCACCAGTCGCCGGACGTTGCGTGATGTTGACCGATACCACTCCCGTCGTTGCATTGCCTTGTGCAAGGTGCACACCAAAAAGCGGTGCAAAAAATGCATCGACGCCCGTCTGAAGTGCACTCGCTATATTTCCAAACGTGCCACCAAGAAATCCTGTGGCGGCGGTGAGTTCAACTTCCGGAGAAATCGTCGTGCCCGGAACAAATTGAGGAGACGTTGCTATAAGTGATCCTTCGGCGCTGTAGAGGCCGACGACAAGCACGAGTGCCAAAACGGCTGCGGCGATCTTATGCAAAAGTTCTACGCCAGGAGTAACTGCATAGAGCGGCATTTGTGCCGTCGCGTTCCCCACGATTGCGGTCGCTTTCGAAACGACATGTGCGCTCCCGCGCATCGCGGCTTCTGTAAGCTTGCGATGCAGATCCTCATTGAATTTCGGCGGAAATGTCTGCGCCGAAGCTTTTTGCGAGGCGCCCAGTGTAGCCATTTTTTTCTGAGGAGAATCAACCCCCTGTGTTCTTCCGTACTCCTGCTGGCGTTCTCGCGTCAAAGCACCGCGGCGCTGCGAATTCGAATATTCCTGTGCAAGGAGGAACGCCCGTAAAGACTCTTGGCTCACGTACCACTGCCTACCAACTTGGCGACCGACTACCTTGCCCTCTCGTGCAAGACGCGCGATGTAATCGCGCGTAAAATTTGAGATTCCAGCAGCGTCCGCTGCCGGAATGTAGCGTGCGCCATCAAAGAAAAGTTCGTCTGACATAGTCGCCGGAATGACTAGGATTTGCTAGAGAATTCGGGTACGCGAACAGGTTCATTCACACTTCATATTGTAGCGTGATATGTGGAATACCTGTGGATTACACCTGCGTATAGGTGGGGATAAGCCAGCGATTTTCCTGTGCGGATTTTGTGAGCAAGTTTTTTTGAAGCGGGCGCAACTTTTAACGTTAAGCACATCCGCATTAACTAGATTTGATCGCTATTTTGCGGTTTTCGCCCAACCAGCCTGTTCCCACTGAGTTTGCAAATAGAAACAAAAGATTCCTCGGATTTCCGAGATACGTGTAGAAAAGCGATATCGGCTACTACTGGGGCCCTGAACGCGTGTAGGTAAGCTCTCTAGTCAAAAGGGGCTCCAAAATGTCGCCGATTCGCCCGACAGCAACTCCAACACTGGCTGGCAGGGTAGAAATAGCCCTCAAGTGCGGTATTCCAAGCGCATAGGCCGAATTTTGCTTGAAAATAGAGGCATATCCGACCGATAGTACGATAACGATCGTCGCTGCAGCTCCTAGTATCATAGGTAAAAGGGACTTCCTGGGCATTGGGAGCGTTACTGAAGAGCCCATACCCTTATAACTTGAGCCCTGGGGCGGGCGTGACAGCCCTCGCCTGATGGGTATTGAATATACCGGAGTGGCGATCTCAAAATCTCTCAACGCGGTATCGGGCACGGAGACCCTCTCTTCTCGCCCTTCGATGTTTCCCCTCTTGGTCATAAGGGGCATCAGGTCCTTCTCATCGTGGTAATAGTTCAAAAAGGTCTCATGTCCATAATATCCTGTATTTGCGTGATATTTTGGTGTATTTCTTGCTGAAATCTGCGGGATTTTAAGCCCCACAGACTCTCTCTGCACCGCTGCCAAAAGACGGTCCTTATCAGCCTTGTGACCGGTGATGCTGTCCTTCTCTACATACCATCGATTCCCCACTTGCTGGGACAAAATCTTGCCTGATCTGCCGAGTTGACCTACGTAATCTTGGGTGTATCCGGTAATTTCTGCTGCCCGAGCCGCCGAAAGGTACTCTTTCCCGTCAAAAAAGACCAGGGTGCCTGGTTCAGTCGCTTCAGAGCGAACTGTAGGAGGTTCTGGCTTATACTCATCCGCTTTCTTTTTGTAGGCTTCAAGGGAGTCCATCGAGACATACCAGAGTCCTCCGATACGTCGAGCATCTATAAGAGCCTTACGGGCGAGTTGGCCGATATAATCTTGCGCATAGCCGCTCAATTGCGCTGCTCGCTTTGACGAGATGTAAGTCTTCCCTTCTATTTGCATCTCCTCGGACATGCGAGAAGTATATACCGAGATTCGTATCTCGGCGCGAAGTCTCGGAGCCTCTTATGTGGACTACCTGTGTATTACTACACTCCCGAGATTTCCTTCTGTAGAGCAGCTCTAAGAGCAGCGGGATCAGCTGCACCTCGTAGCTCTCGCATACATTGTCCAAGCAAGTACTCTAGAGCAGCAGCTTTCCCGGCTTTAAAGTCCGATACAACCATTGGATTTCTTTCCAAGACACGCGTAATGACCTCTATAAGCTTCGTAGGCGCATTTTCCTGTAGAAGCGCGTGAGTTTGCACATACGTATCTGGATCTTCCTTCTCTCCTCTGAGATAGGCCGCAAGCATATCTTTTGCAGCGCGAGAAGATATTTTTGCATCGCGTGCGAGAGCCATTATTTTATTGAAATACTGTGCCGATATCGCTATCTCGCCAATGCTTTCTGTATCTCGATTATCGGTATCTCGGATTATGCTTACGACATCATTCGCTAGATAGTTCGCAGCAAGTTGGACTCCACGATCAGCCTCTCCAAAGGCTCCTATAGCAGCCTCAAAGAGGGCTCCTAGCCGACTATCTCTTAGGAACGCTTCGGCGTCTTCCGCCTTGATACCGAGCTTGAGATAGCGTGCGCGGCGCTCGGACGGAAGTTCCGGCATCGCTTCTTTAAGCATTTCACTACCGAATATATCTATCTCCGAAAGTTTTAGTGACGGGAGATCAGGATCAGGAAAATATCTGTAATCGGCGCTTCCCTCTTTGCTGCGCTGTGCGAACGTTGCCTGTTTTTTTTCATCCCATCCGAGCGTTTGTTGAACCACTTTCTCGCCACGATCCAGAAGTTTCTTCTGTCGCTCGATCTCGTAGCGCACAGCACGTTCCATTGCGTTGAAAGAGTTAAGATTTTTTATTTCCACTTTTGTGCCGAGTTCGCCTTTCTTCGCAACTGACACATTTGCCTCGACGCGCATTTCTCCTTTTTCCATATTCCCTTCCGACACGCCAAGCGTGCGCAAGAGAAGTTGCAACTCGCGCGCAAAACTTCCAGCTTGTTCGGCGGAAGTAATCACCGGTTCGGTAACGAGTTCCATGAGTGGAACTCCGGCGCGATTGTAGTCGATCGATGTCTCGCCACTTTGTTCGTCGTGCACCGAACTCGCCGTGTCTTCTTCGAGATGCACCCGTGTGATAGAAACTCCTGCCAGCTCTCCTCCACTGACCAGCGGGTACTCGTATTGCGAAAGTTGATATCCCTTTGGAAGGTCAGGATAAAAATAATTCTTGCGGTCGAACTCCGTATAATCGGCGAGCGTTGATCCGAGTGCGACACCGACCTTAAGTACGTGTCGTACCGCTTCCCCATTGATGACTGGCAATGTCCCGGGATGCGCGAGGCACACAGGGCACACATTGACGTTGGGGCGGGTTTCGTCGGCGTCGTTTTTGGAGTTGCAGAACATCTTCGTTTTCGTGCGAAGTTCCGCGTGTATCTCGAGCCCTATCGTCGGGACGTATTCATCGCTCATGCGCCCACTCTAACAGGAGGTCTTTAGGCTGCAACGAGACTCAAGCCCTGGCGACACTCTGAAATGTGGGCTCTTGCTCGATTCCTCTAGCGCTTCCTCGCCTTCAATCTTCGCGGCGACATATTTTACTGAGGCGCAAGCGGTGCTCTTCTCAGCCGAGATGTGAGGCTTTTTTTGCATCTCGGATGCGGTTTCTCGGCCACCTCCTCTTGCACCTCGAATGCTTTTATTGTTCGTGCGAAATTCGGCAAATCACTTCATGCCCCACGCGACCGTCATTCCAGCGTAAAAACTCGATGTGGATAACTCTCTATAAAAGATGTTTGGAGGCCTAGCCGAGGCGGGTTTCCATCGTGCCTTCGACGAGCCGCCACTGCCCGTTTTTGAGGAGCGGTTCTGCTTTTTTGAACTTCATTTCCTTGGTTTCGGTGCCGTTTGTGATGGTGACCTTGTCGTTGCGACCATATTCTTTTTGGACCCCTCGTGCACCCTGGCTGGTGATGGCAGCTGCTGCTTTTGCCACAGCATCGCCCGCACGCTGCGCTACTTGTTGAGTTCCCGGCGCAGCCGGAACGCCAATACTTTGGAGGGTCGAAATGATCTGAAGCGCATATGTTTCTTCCATAGTTTGGAAAAGTTTGAGGCCTTCTTTTTTGTATTCGACGAGCGGATCTCGCTGACCATATGCGCGCAAATTCACGCTAGAGCGCAAGTATTCCATCGCTTCGAGATGATCCACCCAAAGAAAGTCGACTGTCTGCAAAAGAAATCGACGCACTGTTGGATAGAACGACTCCCCGAGCTGTTCCTTTTTCTTCTCGACTGTTTTCAAAAATTGTTCTTGTGAGCTCGCTTGTGCCGCCTCATCCGCGAGAGAAAAGGTGGGTGCGAGTTCTCCAAGGCGCGCGAGTTCTTGATCGATCGTCTCTTCCCCTCCCGTGAGAAGTGCACGCCTGCGCGCGTAGACGCTTTGACGTTGGATGTTCAATACGTCGTCATACGAAAGCACGTGTTTGCGTGCGTCGAAGTTGAGTTCCTCAATACGCTGCTGCGCCTTTTCGAGTGAGCGCGTGATCATGCCGTTATAAATTGGTTCGTCTTCGGGAATTTTGAAAGTTCCCATCACACGTTTGATGACGTCGGAAGCAAAGATACGCATGAGGGAATCTTCGAGCGATACGAAGAATTGTGTGGCTCCCGGATCGCCCTGACGGCCGGAACGACCGCGCAACTGATTATCGATGCGACGCGCGTCGTGGCGCTCAGTGCCAAGCACAAAGAGCCCACCGACGGCCTTTACCCGTTCAAAATCTTCAGGTGTGCCTGGGTTGCCGCCGAGCTTGATGTCGACTCCTCTACCGGCCATGTTGGTCGCGATGGTGACCGCGCCGTGGCGCCCAGCCTGGGCGATGATCTCCCCTTCGCGTTCGTGGTTCTTGGCGTTCAAAACTTCGTGCGGTATTCCCTGTTGGTTGAAGTGCGCCGCGAGGAGTTCGTTCTTCTCGACAGATACTGTCCCTATCAAGACAGGTTGTCCCTTCTCGTGGAGCTCTTTGACCGTTTTCGCAATAGCCTTCATCTTCCCGCCTTCGCTTTGGAAAATAAGATCGTTCAGGTCCTCCCGGCTCGTCGGCCTGTTGGTTGGGACCTGGACAGTGTTGAGTCCGTAGACTTTGTAAAATTCCTCGGATGAGGTGAGGGCTGTCCCCGTCATGCCCGCCAATTTCTTATAGAGACGGAAGTAGTTTTGGAACGTTATGGAGGCAAACGTGCGGCTTTCCTGCTGTACCGCAACACCCTCTTTAGCTTCTATGGCTTGGTGTAGCCCTTCGCTCCACCTTCGGCCCGGTTGCAAACGACCAGTGAATTCGTCAACGATGACGATAGTGCCGTCGCGCACAACGTATTCCTTATCGCGACGGAAGAGCGCTTTGGCGCGCACTGCCGTTTCCAAGTGGTGTACGAACTTAATGCCGGCATCGGTGTAGATGTTCCCTATTCCGAGAGCTTTTTCTGCCTTTTCGATGCCTTCATCGGAAAGCTGTATCTGTTTGCGCTTTTCATCTACCTCGTAGTCGGTCTCAGGCGAAAGCGTTGCCGCAATACCCGCGAATTTTGCGTAGAGATTCTCCGCATCCGCTACCGGCGCTGAAATAATGAGCGGTGTGCGCGCTTCGTCAATTAATATAGAGTCGATCTCGTCGACAATAGCAAAATGATAGCCGCCGTCTTTGGGCAATCGCTGGCGCAATTTTTCTGGGTCGTATTCCAAATTGTCCCGTAAATAATCAAAACCAAACTCGTTGTTGGTGCCGTACGTGATGTCGGCAGCGTAAGCTTCGTGGCGCGTGCACGGGCGCAAGAATTCATTCTCAACCTTGAAGCTGCCTGTTTCATCTTCCTTCTTCGCTTCCTCCGACGTTACCTGCGAAGGATCGAACAAGAACGATACTTCGTGATTGAGAATGCCGACCGAAAGACCGAGCGCGTTGTACACCTGTCCCATCCAAACCGCGTCGCGGCGCGACAGATAGTCGTTGACGGTAACGATGTGCACGCCCTTTCCTTCAAGTGCATTCAAATATGCAGGCGCTGTTGCAACGAGCGTTTTTCCTTCACCAGTACGCATCTCCGCGATGTCGCCTTGATGGAGAACCATTCCTCCGACAAGTTGCACATCAAAATGACGCTGACCGAGTGTACGGCGCGAGGCTTCGCGCACGGCGGCAAACGCCTCCGGCGCCAACTCCTCCAGCGTCGCTCCTTCGGAGAGGCGCTTCTTAAATTCGAGTGTTTTCGCCTTCAACTCCTCGTCGGAAAGAGCTTTAAAGATATCTTCGAAGAAATTGGTTTGTGCGGCAATAGGCTGCGCCTTCTTTAGCGCCGTCGTGTTCTCGTCTCCAAATATGCCGCTCAAAAACGCCATTGCAGCATCCTACCGCAAACCGGCCTCTTTTGCGATGAGAACAGGCTTGCGCGCCAAAGGTCACGGCGCTATACTTTTCCTGTGAGTGCCACACTTCGTGTGAAGTGCGGTTCATAGATTGAAAGTCGCTGAAATACCTCCCTCACGGGAGGTATTCGGTTTCCGGTTGCGTCCCGTTAATCGGGTGCTACTCTGAGTGGAGTTGAAAAGACGTAGCGCGGAGGGCGGCGGCACTCATATAAGACTTTCACTTTGGAGCTCGCACCCGTCCTCCGCATTGCGTCTTTGCAAAAAAAGATTTGCGTTTAGCTTTATCTTTTCTTGGATTTGTAAAATGATTTGCATCATGACTTATCCACATGTGCGTGAGAAAAAATCATTTTTCCGCGAGCGTGTGCAATACTGAAAGAGAAAACGCATCTTCGCCAAACGTGCGCGAGTGCGGGTCGATCTTAGCACAAGCAACCAAAACATATTATGGCAAAGAAAAAGAAGACAGCAAAGAAGCGAAAGGCAGTGAAGCGCAAAAAGCGAGTATAGGCCTTCCAGAAAAATCCCTCCACACGGAGGGATTTTTTGTTTTAGGACGGCGCACCGCCGTAGCGCTCACTTTTTCGTGCGCGGATACTCGCCGTATTATTTAGATTTACACCTGTATCGTACCGTTTTGGATCTCTTGGATGACCTGCTCCGCTTGTGAAGTTATCGAGGGATCGGCAACTTCGGCGGCCTTCAGGGTCGCTATCGCCTGTTTCGGGTTGCCGGCCGCGTAGTAGGCGGCGCCGAGCGTGAAGTAGAGTTGCGCATTCGATGGCGTTGCCGTGATGGCGGCCTGCCAGATAGAAATTATCTTTCCGTATTCTCCGCGCGATGCATACGCAGCGGAAATGCGCGGATCGGCAGCTTGCCCTGTCGGAATGACAGGAGCAAGAAGCTGGTCCGCAAGACTCTCGTCACCCGCGTCTATTGCGGCAGCGGCATAGTAGAGGCGTGCGTCGAGGTAGTCAGTTTCGAGAGTATATGCTTCGGCAAAATCGCTGAGTGCACTGGCCGTGTCATTGCGTGCTTGTGCGTTGAGTGCGAGCTCAAAGAGTATGGTCTGCTTGTCGAGCGAGAGATCGTGCGCCTGTTGAAGTGCGGCTTGCGCAGGTACGTACTGTCCGTAGGCATCGAGCATCGTTCCAAGGAAAAGCGGAAAGCGTGCGTCGAGTGGTGAGACCTGTTCCTGCAACTGCATCTGCTGCGCCGCCAAATTGAGAAACTGTGACTTGAGGTCATTCGACACTTGCGAAGAGTCGGCGGACGCAACTTCGGTGGCTACTTGCGCCAATTGTTCGCGCGCTTCTTGTTCGCCATAGGTGCCGTACGAAACGGCCTTCTCGAAGTCGGCTATGTTTTGCGTGAGTCCTTGCGGCTGCGCGGCGAGCCCGGCCAAGATGGCGCGGTTCTGTTCAAAGGCAGTGCCATTTACGACCCAGATCGTCCCGAGAGAAAGTACGCCCGCCGCGAGTGCTATTGCGGGGGCAGCGGAAGCACTGAAGCGCGGAAGCGGAACATACGGGAAGTCTCCGGCATTGGCTGCGCGAGAAACGATGTAAGCGAGTACCGTCCCAAAAAGAATGTAGCTCGTGATGTTATCGAAGACAGTAAGGTTGTGCACGAAGTATCCTGCTAAAAGTCCAGTGAGGATGCTTTGCTCTGCAATTGAGAACGCGCGGCTCTTCCAGAGCACCCAGAGATACGAGACCAGAAGCGAGAGATACGCGAGCAATCCCAAGGTGCCGCCCGCGACCCACCAGTCGAAGATGATGTTGTGCACGCGGTCGAACCACGGTTCGTCGGCGTACATGCGGGGACTGTAGTATTTGTCGAATACAATGGCGTAGTTTTCCTGTCCCCAACCCAATATCGGCCGCTCCTCTATTCCCTTCCATGCTATCGAAATGTTGATGAAGCGCGATGCGATGGTCGTGTCGGTCAGAGAAATCGAGGAAAGACGCTGCAAGAAGCCCACCTTTTGCACAAAAGCCGAGTCGCGCGCGAGCCACAAACCTCCCGAAAGCACGATAAGTACGGCGATACCGCCTACGACGTACGGACGGACGCGACGCGCATTCGGCGCAAGTACCGCATAGATGAGTGCTGCGAGCGCGATGCCGCCGATCAAACCGAGGATCGTGCCGCGAGTTCCGGTGAACAATAGTGCAGCCGCATCGAGAACGATGACGAAAGAGTACAGATACGTGCGGCGCATGAACATGAGTCCTCCGATACACGCCAAGACAACGAAGTACGAAAGCACCGCAACCCACGAAAGCGAACCGCCGGCTGCTGTCACTTGTGCTGCGATATAGAGTAATCCGACGACAAGTCCTACAGGAAAGACGATTCTATCTGGAATACTCCATCGCTCCTTCCCTATCTGGTAGATGAGGAGTGCCGCGAGAAATACGTGGAAAAGCATGTACACCGCGAGATAAATTGGGTTGCCGAAGGTCGCGTCGATGCGCGCGGTGAGACCTGATGTGCCGCCTTCGCCAAGCGCGACAACGCCGAGTATCTGCGAAAAGCCCCAGAGGTCGATAAAGACCGAAATCGCAAGCGAGAGTTCAAAGAGCCGCTGCCAAAGCTTTTCCGCATTAATGACGCAGGCCGCAACTACGGTGTAGCAGAACAGGTGCGCGATCGTCACCCACCCGTCCATGCGCTCGAAGTTGCTCCAGAAACTCTTGAACGGATTCACGCCCTGCGCGTCCGCTATCGCGATGAGTATGATGAACACCAAAAACGTGCCGAATATCCAATTGCGACGTGGACGATATTTGGGATTGATGAGCGCGAGTGCGAGCCACGCAAACGTGATTATCTCGACTATGGCGCGGAATGCGAAGTTTTTTCCGGTTATGTAGGGAAAGAAAAGCGAGGAGGTAACGATGAGAGGAACGAATGGGAGCGCAAAGATGCCGATAAGAACAACCCATCGCAGGATCTTTTCCGACATTGTCATGCGCGGCATTGTAGCACTCAAAACGGCGTGCGCTAGGGCGTCAGGCTTTCGTTTCGTGGTACTCCTCTTCGGTATTAATAGACCACAACCCCGCTTTATCTGATTTCCCTGCAATGATATTGTCGACAGCAGTCATAGCCACGAGCATCGAATGATCCTGGTTATTGTAGCGGTGCATCCCATTCCGACCGATAAGGTACAGATTGTCGAATCGATCGAAGTACTCCTGTAGCTCGCTGAACCGGGCATATACACCGGTATAGCTCGGATATGTTTTGGGCTGCCGTATCACAACACCACCCAAAACCTTTTCATCGCGAAGAAGTCCGATCTTCTTGAGTTCGGCACCTGCAAGCGCAACCAGCTGCGCATCCGGTGTATTCCACAATTCGTCGCCTTGTGAGCAGAAATATTCAAGTCCGACCCAGCCACGCGAAGAATCAGCGAGCAATTGCGGGCTCCAATTATTGAAGAACTGTATACGACCAACGCTCACGTCCGACTCGTGTACATACATCCAGGTATCAAGAAACGGGGAGCCGTCGCGTTCGGTCAGTGGTTTTTCCAAAAGCAGTCCGACTGTAAAAAAGTCTCGATATTGCAATCCTCTCGCTAGGTGTGCCATTTCCTTGGGTACACCATCGAGCATATTCGGAAGCGAATGAATATCGGTCGTTGAAAACACATAGTCCGCCGCGAGCGTTTCTTCCTTACTGTTTTGAAGCACCGTAACGCTCACGATGCGATCCTCTTCGCGATTAAGCTTTATTGTCTCCGCTCCCATTCGCACCTGTCCGCCTTTTTCACGCACGATGTCTGTGACACGCTCCCAGAGCTGCCCTGGCCCGTGTACTGGATATAAAAATTGCTCGATGAGCGATGTTTCGACAGACTTTCCCGCCAATGACCCGACGCGTGCAATCTTTCGTATCGCATGCGCGATTGCGCGACCTATTGAAAGATTCTTCACGCGCTGCGCTCCCCACTCTGCTGAAAGCGCGCTGCATGGCACTCCCCATACCTTTTCCGTATATGATTTGAAAAACGTTTTGTAGAGCTCGCTGCCGAATCGGTTGATGAAAAAATCCTCCAGTGTTTTTTCCGGCTTGCGCGGAAAGAGTCGTGCATACGTATAGGTGAACGCGATCTTGCACATCTTCACTGCTCCGAGCTTGCGCACCGTATCAAACGAGAGTTCAACCGGGTATGCAAACAATTGCCCTCCGTAGAGGATCCGTGTTTTACGCGGCCGCACGCGCAAGACGTTTTCACCATCGTCCGGTGTTGCAATGCGCATGCCTTCGGTAAGTGCGCGAGTCGTACGTTGGTATGTAATACTGCCGCTCGCCTTTTCGCCGATCTCAACGGGCAGAATCTCACTCCACCAACGCATTACGCGGTCTGATTTGGAAAAGAAACGGTGCCCGCCCAAATCGATGCGATTCCCCTGCCATTTCACGGTGCGCGAAATACCGCCGACATATTCTGGATCGCGCTCAATCACGATCGGCATGATGTCGGTGCGCGTGAGAAGTTCGTATGCTGCGGTTAAGCCAGCGGGTCCGGCGCCGATGATGACCGCAGTCTTTTTTTTGTTACTCATAAGATGCTTCGGACACGCATCATCATCTCTGGCGCCCACAAATGCAACACGTCGTGCATCGCGCTTAGCGTGAAAGAGTCAGTGGTAAAGGCGATTGCAACATACACAGCGGCTCCCAGCATGTAAATCGGCCACCAGGATCCGTGTCGCTTGAAAAAGAGACACGCAAATACTGCAGCGGTCGGCACCGCCAAAAACATCAATCGCTCCGTTACGCTGGGCCACGCGAGGGCGACGAACGCGGGCGGTATGATCGACAAGAGAAACGTCCGGCGATCGAGTTCAATCTTTTGGTATGATCGCAAGAAATAAAAAACACCGAGTACCGCGGGGATAAGCAAAAGCTGCAGCGTTGCACCGACACTTTTTACCGACTCTGAAAATTGCGCATGATACGCATACTGATGCGTGTTGTAACGATACCAATCAAGATAGGTGTAGTGATACGTGAGGAAAACCGCCGTATGGACAAGCGCCACAGGAATGCAGGCGATGAGCGCTGGAAGCCAAGATGCACGCACAAGCGCTACGAAATTGCGGCCATGCTCAACAATAAGCACAATAGCAATCGGGAGTAAGGCCACGAACGCATATTCCTTGAAGAGCCCGCCAACGCTGGCACAGGCCACGGCGACAAAAAGAAAGCGACGGTCCTTGCGATCGACGTAAAAAAGAAGGGCCAAAATAGACGCAAGGTAGAATGCATACCCACCGATATCCATAAGATATCGAATCCCGAAGGCGTATACATCATAGTTCCCTACGATGGCGATTGTGCCGAGAAAAGCAGTGGTGCGGTTTTCGAACAGCCTCATAAAAAATACGAACGACAGAAGGCCGAGTGCAAAAAAGAAAAGGCTATTCAGCGCAAACCAAGCTGAGAGTGGGTTACCGGTAAAAGCCGCTAACACGCGCACGGATTCGAGACTCAAGAAGCTCGTCAGTATACGGTTGGGCATAAAATCCGCTGGAGGGTGCGTTCCCCCCAGTACTTGGATCGCCTGGAGGTAGGTAGGCGTGTCGCCTTCAACAAGAGACCGGCCTTCAATATGAAACGCGACGAGCGCCAGACAATACAGGCAGATGACGAGCGCGAGCGCGGCAAATATTTCTTTTCGACTGAGGAGATAATTCATACATCTCATGCTGAACACTTGGTCAACGGAACAAAAGACGTTTTCGCGCAAAGAAGTTCCACGTAAATACAATAATGACGCTCGCAATCTTGGAAATAAGGTAGAAAAGGCCGAACACTCCAGTCAACACCCAAAGCACGCCTTCGTTAATCCCGAGGCCGACGAGGCCGATTATCAAGAAAAGTCCAAATTCTGCAGCAACGTTTCGAACGTCGCGCCGCTCAAACACCCAGGTGATGCTCAATATATACACGACAAGGAGACCGAGAAGAAAGGCAATCGGTGCAGAAATTAAGTATCGAACTCCAGCTGCGCTTGTGAGGAGCGCGAGCGTGCCAGTGTCAATCGCTAGAGCAAGCAGCGAAGCGGCAACGTAGCGAAAAAACTCTCGCGTATTTGTGCCCGCTACAGGATGTCTTTCCGAGATCGACGAATCGGATGCTGGATAAGATCCATTCATGAGGTCACATGGTATCACGTGAGGTTTCCTAGAACTATGCGGCAGTACATGGCTGCTAGCGCCTCACATATATTGACGCTAGTATGACCGCGATGCCTTTGCTGCAAGACAAAGTCGTGAGTTTTTTGCGCTGGAGCGAGAAATACACGAAGACCGATATGGTGTACCTGGCTGCTGCGGGCCTGTGGAACAACCTGAATTTCGTGATCGTTTCCGTGTTGGGACTCCTTCTTTCCGTCGCATTCGCCAACCTTCTTCCGCGTGACGTATACGGTCTCTACCAATACCTCATCGCCCTCTCCGGATTAATAACCGCTATCGCCCTGGGCGGAATGAATAACGCTGTCGCGCAATCGGTTTCGCGTGGGTACGAAGGCGATTTACGAACCTCTGTGCGCGTGCAACTCATTTGGGGGCTCGTTCCGACGCTCGTCGGCTTACTCGGCGCTCTGTACTATCACCTGCAAAGCAATAACGTCCTTGCGATAGGGCTCGTTTTTATCGCGATTTTCGCTCCCCTCACAAACACATTCAATACCTATAGCGCATTCTTAAATGGCAAGCGTGAATTCCGGCGCGTCTTTCTCTACGGCACCGCCGTCAACCTCACCTATTACGCCTTCATATTTCTCAGCATCTTTTTATTGAAGGATGCTCTCGTGCTTGTTTTTGTTAACTTGGCGTCAAACGCGCTTTCAACCATGTTCTTCTATTTTCAAACCCTAAAGGTGTACCGCCCAAACAACACTACCGACCCGGCTACTATTCCTTACGGAGTGCATCTTTCGATCATGAATGCCTTTGGCACGATAGTCACTCAACTCGACAGCGTCCTCGTATTTCATCTCCTCGGGCCCGTGCAACTTGCCGTGTACAGCCTTGCGTCGTTGCTGCCTGAGCGCGTCGGCGGCGCATTCAAATTTTTGAGCGTCGCGGCACTTCCCAAATTCTCGAACCAAACTCGCGCGGAGATTCGATTAACCATTCTGTCGAAAACGATTCGAGCTGCAATTGCTGGCGCTGTCATTGCGCTTGCTTATACAGCTGTAGCGCCGTTCTTTTTTCATATTCTCTTTCCAAAATATCTTGATGCTATTCCCTACACAGAGTTGTATTCGCTCACGATCATTACTCTGGCAGCAAATATTCCAATTACCGCGCTTTTCGCTTTGCGATTGAAACGTGAGCTATACATCTTCAACACCATCTACCCTATTGTCTTACTCGTTCTCCAAGTCTTACTGCTGCTTGGCTTTGGTATTCCTGGAATTCTGGTGGCGCGAATCGCTTCCAACCTAGTGAACGTGCTTCTTGCGCTCCTGCTCTTATAGTCGCGATTTCTTTTGATCTTTTAGACATGCTAAAGTGCCCGATATGAATATCCCCGCAAGCGCTCTCCCCTACATCGCCCGCCAACGCGCGCGCGCTTCGGGGAACAATTTGTTTCTTCGTTTGATGGAACGTTTGGAATTCAAATTTCATTTCTTGCATGGAATTTTTGGTGCATTCCGCGTTTTCTTTTTCACTTCCGCGATGAAAAAGGGCTTCGCCGCAATGACAGAGAAAGAATACAACGCGATGAAACCCTCCCTCCCCCAGAACGCATCTACCGTTTTGGATATCGGATGTGGGATTGCAGGGATCGACATATATCTTAGTGGGCACTATAAAAGCCCATACATATACCTGCTGGATAAAACTGCGAGCGACCACACGATCACTCCCGGATACGCTGACACTCACGGCTTTTACAACAGCCTTGAAGCTGCAACAGAACTACTCGTCGCGAACGGTGTGCAAGAGAATACGATTCATCGCCTCACACCCGAGCGCGTGAATGAATTACCGGAGAAAATCGATTTGATACTTTCGCTCTTCTCATGCGGATTCCACTACCCCATCGCAACGTACGAAACTGTTCTGAAAAAATGCCTCGCCAATGGTGGCGTGGTCATTCTCGATGTGCGAAAAGGCACTGAAAAGGAAGCTCGCCAATTGCTCGGAGAGTACTCTGTGATCGAAGAGGACAACAAACGATACCGAGCAAGATTTCCTCGCTCCGTCTAATCTAAGCCTTCGACACCTCCAATCCTGCGGCGCGATATGTCGCAAAGAGCGACGCAATGTATATTCCAGGATTAAAATCTTTTAATAGATGCTCTCGAGATGCTTTGCCCATACCCTCAAGTGCGGTTTCGGACGATAGGTGTAATAGCGTGGCGAGCAAATTCTCAGCGGCGGCATCAATGAGCACGCCGTTTTTTCCATTGAAAAATTTCCCGGTTTGGCCGACGTCGTTACAAACCAATACGTTTTCGCACGCCATTGCCTCCATGATGCTCTGCGAAGGAAAATTATCTTTCCGAATCACAGAAATATATATGCTGCTGCTGCGCAAGACCGGATAAATGTCATCCATCCATTCGACGGTCGCTTGGCCGGAGGCGATGGCGTCGGCAAGCACCTCACGCACTTGTGTCGTGAGAGGACCTGTTCCGAGCATCGTAACTCGCCAATCAGGGCGCTGTATGAGAAATTCGCGCGCTGCTTTGGCGAACAAGAGTGGATTTTTGCGTTCTATGAATCGGCTGGCATACACGATCAGTTTTTCTTTCGGTACACGGTCGAGACCCGGAGCAACGTAAAAAGGAATGGGGGCATACGTGCTTTTTGATTCGAATCGCCTCTGGAGGTCCTCCGGTACTGCTGCCTTGAATTTATCGAACGTTGAGCGGCTCACAAAGAACATGCTTTTCACCCGATCACTCAATATCCAGGAACTCATGCTTTTGCGCGCGAGTATATCGTTCACGACATCGGGGCTGGTGATCTCTATGAGCACGTTTTTCGGCAGCTGTCGCAATTTGCTGAGTGCATACAGGTGCCGCGGACTTCCGCAACTTCCTTCCAATAGGGTTGTGGGGTGTTTCTTTATGGCTCTCCACAGCGTGTATAGCTGGAACATCCAGGCGATTCTCGCAACGAGATACGTTGCATTCGCGTGAACAGGACTGCTATAGCAGTGTACTCGATCTCCAAATTCACGAGGGATGTGAGCGAGCTCGGGCGATGCTTCGATGAGCGCAAAGAGAATGCGCGGGACGAATACATGTGTTTCAAGACCTTCATGCGTATTGAGATAATACGAAAGGCGCATGATGCGTTTCTCCGCTCCGGAGACATCTCTACTGTTGAGCACAATGCCTAGGCTTTTCATATCATTGAGAAAGGGTATAACACCGAAAATAGCCGTCCCACGAAGAAAAGTAAATCCGTCCCTTACTGATCATGGGGGTGCCAAGGACCTTTCCCGCTCGTATTTCTCGCAAAACGCTGAAGTCCCGATTCACGATTACCACGGCTCCAACGTCACTCGATATGATCGTGGATACATAGAGAAGTCCCTCATGCAAAAGTGGTATCGACCATTGGCCATAGCCAGAATAATCATACAGGGCGAGTTTGCGCACTATGACACCATCTTTTTTTGCGATTTCAAGAAGGTTGCCATTGCTTCCGTATAAAACGATTGAAGAATCCGTATATTCGATCGGCGTACCTCGAAATCCTGAATCGAATGATCTTTCCCATATGCATTCTCCGTTCAGATTCAATCGCGCCAATGTGCCGCGATCTTTTGTGAGAAACGAACTTACGTACACACTGGTTGCGTCACTTCCTATCCCGCCAACCGCACTACCGCGGTGAAAGATCTTTCTCGACCAACGCACTGTGTCGTTTTCCCCGATTGCATACACACGGCCCCTTTGACTGATGACAAAGATAGTACCGCCAACTTTCGCTGGACTGCTTTGATGGTTTGAGGGATACCCGAGCCAAATCGTTTTTTGTAGGGCTCCCGTTGCCACGTCCAAAACGAACAGGCCCCTGCCGCGCGAAGGTAGGTATAATTTTCCATCGCGTACGACCGGTGTTGCCCAACAAAACGTGATTTTCCGCTGATGCCATTTATACGGATAGAGAAGTATGTTCACCCAGTACAGTATTGAATCTAAGAACGCATTACCGGTGATCACGCGCTCATCGAGTTTGGTGCTCCATGTAGGCGTGCCATCTTTCGTGTGAAGCGCGAACACATGCGCATCGCTGCCCACGCAAATAACAACGTCGCCTATCAGAAGCGGCGTACTAAAAATCTTTCTTGAACCCGTGTTGAATTTCCAACGCTCTTCGCCCGACGATGAAAGCGAAATAACAAACCCGTGATGCGTACCAAAATAACTATTTCCTTCCGCGTCTTCTTGCGGACGCGTTTCGGAGGCGACATCACTCTTGTCGCTTATTCTGTACTTCCATACAAGTTCATCCATATGTTCTCTACCAAGCGTTATTCCAAGACCTCAATGCTCGCGCCAAGTTTTTGAGCTTTGTCAGCGAATCGGTCGTATCCTCTTAGAATCTGTTCCGCATCTTCAATCACTGTCTCGCCTTCCGCGACCCAGCCAGCAAGCGCAAGCGCGGCGCCTGCTCGCAGATCAACCGCTCGCACAGTGGCGCCCTTTAGGGCTTCGCCTCCTTGGACCAGGAGCGCTTTATCCTGAATAGTGTATTTCGCTCCCATGCGGGCCAATTCCTCCATGTATTGATATCGTCCTTCGAATCGCAAATCTGTGATGCTGGATTGCCCGCTAGCACAAAGTCCATATATAGCGAAGAGCGGCTGAAAATCAGAATTAATTCCCGGATAAGCTCCGGTACTTATACTTACAGGTTCGGGAACACCGCCATGCACTTTGCACACGTTTCCACCGGTAGCCTCAAACAGCACTCCACTATGCTTTAAATGTATGAGTGGCACTTCAAGAGTTTCAAACGGGAAATCTTCCAAGGTGACTTCGCCTCCCGTTATTGTGGCGGCGATGAGCCAGGTGATTGCTTCGACATTGTCAGGTATGACGCTATGCGTCGCGCCAGTTAGCGCAGTTGTACCTCGTATGACGATTTTCGTCTGCCCGTGAACAGTAATGTCTGCTCCCATGGAAGAAAGCATGTCTATCAAATCCAAAATCTCTGGCCTGATGTGAGGATTCCAAATGACGGTTTCTCCTTCTGCGAGCGTGCCGCAAATAATTCCGTTTTCGGTCGCTCCTGTTGATCGAATCGGCAGGACTATGTCGGCGCCTTGGAGACGCTTCCCATTTTTCACGCGCGCCCTCAAGACACCATCGTCGTCAGTGACTTCGGCACCCATCGCGGTAAAGATCATTACGTGCAAGTCGTATTTTCGCTCTCCGATCTTGCATCCTCCCGGAAGCGGCACAGCTCCTTCGCCATACTTGGCCAAGAGCGCACCCAAAATAAGAAGGGTGTTTCTGATGGATCTTCCTGACCACTCAAGCGCACTGGGCGTATCTCCTTTTTTCGCAATAGTGAGTACGTCGCCTTCGACGTTAACGCTCTTGCCCAGCCGCTCGAGCATCTCGTTGTGAGTCTGTGCGTCCAAAAGGCCTGCGGGGAAATTCTTAAGAACGATTGTATCGTCGGTCAGAATAGAAGCTGCTTGTAAACGCAAAGCAGAATTCTTTGCACCGCTTATCTTTACGGTACCTGCAAGCCGGCCTTTTTTCAACTTGAAACGCATTACGGCAGTATATATTCAGAGAACACCCGACGCGAGCGCTGACTATGTACGCGTAAAAAGTCTCTTAGTCCACTGATACACATCAACACCGCGCGAAAGCTTGCCGCGGAACTGCGCAAAGGTTGTGGATGAATCGATGGAAACACGCGACAGGTGAAGAAGATCACTGTCGGCTCCCACGGTTCCCTCCCTGACCGACGTTGCGGATTCGAATCCACACTCACGTACGATTCTTTCGGTTTCAGGGGCGTAGCTACCATACGGATACGCGAAGTGCGCAGCTTTTTTTCCGAGCAGCTCTTCTATAATTTTCTTGGCATCGTCGATCTCTTTTTTTGCATCAGCAGCGTTCAATGTCGCAAGCTTCGGGTGCGAGACTGTGTGGGGTTCGATATCGATAAGGCTGGAAGATTCCATTTCTTTCAATTGCTCAACACTCAGTCTCGGCAACGCGCGCTTATCGCTTTTCCCGATAAGCCCGGTCGTCACGAAAATCGTTGCGGGGAAATTGTGGCGCTTCAGGATGGGAAACGCGATCTCGTAATTATCGCGATAACCATCGTCGAACGTGAGCACGAGCGAACTTCCGAGCGGTTCTTTGTTTCTAAGACGTCGCACGAGTTCCGAAAGTGAGATGACGGGGCGTTTCGAATCGGCGAGGTACTTCATCTGCTGTTCGAATTCCTTCGGCTCGACGTTCATAAAGTAATCAATACCGGGAGATATGGAGTGGTACATGAGTATTACGGCCCGGTCTTCGGGCAAGCCGAGGAACGACAATCCGCCGAGGAATGCATCCTTTAGGATGTTCATGCCGAAAGTATGCCGAAAAGGCGCTCGACGAGCAATGAGAGCGAATGTTCGCGCTCGATCCAAGAGCGCGACTGCTGCATAAGCGCGCGCCTCTCGCCTTCAGGCATTTCGAGCGCGGCGCGCAAGGATTGCGCGGCCGCTGTGTCGGAATCGTCCTCTGGTATGAGTTTCTTGGGCACAATACCTTCGAGAACGTTATTTCGTGCAACAACGACTGCGCCCGCAGCCATCGCCTCTCCTATCGTTTTGTCGAACGAGCCCGAGGGCGTGAGATTGCAGTAAATCGCGTGGGAGCGAAAGAGGTCGCGCGCCGCATCGTTGGTCACGGCAGGATGCATCGAAAGAACGCCTTCGAGACAAAGCGGAGATGCCAGGTTGCGCACGTCGTGCGCATAGTTCGATCTCGGGTCCGTCGGGTCGCCAACGATCTGTGCGGAGAATGGCACGGTCTGTTCGTGCAGTTGCTCGAGTGCGCGGACGAACGTATCTACTTTTTTGACCGGATCGAGTCTGCCGAGGAAAAGAATTGAATCGGACTTCGCATCTGTGCTCGGAGTGAAAAAGATGGTGTCGATGCCGATTGGCATTTGTACCGAATTTTTAAATCTCGCAACGAATGCTTCAGGCGATGTGTAACAAACGAATTCGGAAAGGCGCACGGCGATCGAGGTGAAGAAGCTCTTTTGCTTATGGTTGCGCCACAGTCCGATTCTCTTCCCCCACAAACGCCAAAGCAGCCCGCCGAGAACAACATACTCCGCATTCATATGCACAAAGACCGCATCGTACTCACTGCGAAATTCGCGGATGTATCGAAAGAAGCGTGTGAGATATTTTATGCGCGAGCGACCGGATTCCTTGCCAAGCGAGTGCACGAAAACATTTTTGGGCAAATCGTGCCTTCCCTCTTTCAGGCAAATAACGTGTACAGTCTCACTGTGCTTGGAGATCTCTTCAAGCCAACGGTGAAAAAAGCCCAAGACCGGATCGTCGAGGTCGACCGCCTGGGTGCAGATGAGAAGCCGCATTGCTGCAGTTTAGCGCCTTTTCTTTTTCTCCGCGCCTTTCACGGCTTTGGGTCCGTACACGCCCTCAAGCAGGTCAAGATCCTTACCACTCGAGGTCAAAAGTTCTATATTCTTTGCTTCCATCGCTTCGAATACCTTTACACCGAGCTTGTCGCTCGATACGTGTTTTTTGTAGTGAGCGCGGAGCGCCGCCACGTCTTTGATGAAACAGCCGCCTCCCGCGCCACGCCCACTCTTGTGCACAGGATTTGAATACCGCTTCGAGATGAGCGGATCTGCCTGAATCGCACGGTTGACGACGTCCCAATTCGCGCCGAGCTCTTGCGCGAGATCGTACATGAGATTGAAAAGGATGACTTGCGTGTAGCCGCTCGCGTTGTGCGTGTATTTAAATATTTCAGCCTCGACGCTTTTGCAGATCGAGGAGTACGAGGCGCGCGGAAGTGTTTTCATAACACGTTCTGCAGCGAGATAATGTTTCGAGTCTTCGGCTGACATGCCGACCAAATTCGCAAACGGATGTGCCGCGTCGTGAACGTGAGAAGAAATTGAAAGAAACTCGGGGCTGTAAAGCAACGTGATGCGCGGGAATTTCTTTTGCAGCTTTTCGGTTGTTCCGGGAACAATAGTCGATTTGAGTACCGCGATCTTGCCCTCACCGATGAGCGGGAGCACGCTTTCAACGACAGAAATGTCGAAGCCTTTCGGGGTCGTCGGTGTCCAGACCGCGATGAAGACGATATCGCAGTCTTTTATTTTGGCCTTATTTTTTACCCACGGCTTCTCAAGTGAGTAGCGCACCACCTCGTAGCCTCGCACTTCAAAATTGTCCGCATACGCGCGGCCAATCCAACCCTGCCCAATGAATCCGATCAAAGGTTTTTTTGATGACGTTTTCGTCGCCATAGTGCCGCGTAGTATGCACGTTCTTCCCTCCGGCGGCAAGACGGGACGCTGCGCTCTTGTCATTATCCTTTTCCATGACAAAATCCCGATATGGAAATCCAGGCTGCCCGCGCAAATCTCGAAGCGTACGTCCTTTCGCGCGGATGTTTTGATCAGGAAAAAAACAAGGCAGTATACGACGTCTGGTTCCGCAAAAGCCCCCGATACCTCTTCAAAGCAATAAATAAGCGATACCATCTGACGGATAAAACATTCTGCGATGTCGGCTGCTCGTATGGAATGAACCTTATATACGCGGACAAGCTTGGCTCGTACGGGATCGATATCGTACCGGAGTACGCACAATTTGCGCGTGGACTCGGCCTTAGCGCGTACGATCGCGATGTTGTAACAGCTGATCTTTCCGACCTCCCCAAGGTGGAGGCGGTGTGGTGCTGCGCGGTACTCGAGCACGTGGACGCACCGCATGTGTTCCTGCGCAAATTGTGGACGCTATTGGAACCGAACGGCCTTTTGTTTATGTGGGTGCCGACCTTGCCGGGGATTCCGTGGAAATACCTTCGCTATATTCCCTTCATGCGCAAACACATGACCGCGCATACGCATTCGGATCACGTGAATGCATTCACGCCTTCGACGGTTCGCTTTATGGCCGAACGCGCGGGATTCGAAACGATAGAGCTCAACGCGCTCTACCCGCAACCGTTTGCATGGCTCGGCAGATTTCTCTTCATCCTCGACGGTGTCATGTACGTCGGCCGAAAAAAGAAAGAATCGTACTTCGGCAATTCCACGAGGAAAGGAAGGTCCGAATATTTCGACGCGGCTCGCTAGGATTTTTTCAGCGTAAAGAAGCGGTGGTACGAATCCAAGATCGGAGTCTCTTCCCTCTCGATCGAGAAATGAGCCTTGAGCGCGTTGCGAAATGTTTTGAGTGATGTCGTATAGCCGTCTATTTCCCAATAGTGCTGGCCGGAGTCTTCGAAGCCTTTGAAACGCACCGGAAAAAGAAGTGCGAGACGGAGATAGTCGTGCTGTATCAAGCTACGCATAAAGGGAAACTTCATAACGAATTCAAAACCTGAACGACGATGCGGCACGGAAATAACGGCTCCTTTCTTTGCAACGCGCGCTATTTCTCCGAGCGCCTTGCGTGAGTCCTCAAACGGCAAGTGTTCGAGCACTTCGAATGCGCAGATGAGATCAAACGAATCATCTTCGAATGGAAGCGCTTTGATGTCACCCACGACATCTGGTGAGAGAGCGGGATCAATATCGAGAGACGTAACCGAATAGTGGCCGTCTTTTTTCAACAATTCGACGATCATCGAGTCTCCGACACCGATGAACAAAACCGAAGAAGCGCCCGAGCGCATAATGGCGCGCGCCTGGTAATAATATGAAATGAATCGATGGAGCCCGAGATATTTCTCGGTGAAGTAGTAGGAGCGTTGTACCTGCGGCTGCATGAGCGTGAAGCGTAGCACATTTGAGCGCCAATTACAGCGACGCCTTCCACGCGCGCGCCCACTCCTCTTCGGAAGGAAGTGTGAGGCGTAGCGTGCCGCGCTCCCCGCTTTGCAACACCTTCGCGGCTGTATCTCCCAGCTGTGCTCGAGGAGCGACCACTGCTCCAGCTTCCTTGGCCACGCCGACATCGGGCGCAACAACCGGCACACCCGCAGCCAATGCTTCGACGATAACCGCTCCATATCCTTCATAGAGAGACGTGTTCAAGAGGAGGTCTGCCATTCCCAAATATGCGACAGGATCCTGCCAAGGTGCGAATTCCACGTGATCATGGAGGCCGCGCTCCTTCACCTTTGCGCGCAACGAGGACTCCAGAGATCCTGAACCGAGAAATGCGAGACCCGCGTCGACTCCTTTTCTTCTGACAGCATCCAACACATCTATCGCAGCGAGCGGATCTTTCTCCGCCTCGAATCGCCCGATCCAGAGCAGCGTTTTTGCGAAGCGCGAATGCGCGCGATGTTGTACCCCAGCAAAACGCGTTACATCAATATAGACAGGTAGCACGGTCACCGGAAGATTCGGACGTATCGCAATGACTTCGCGTCGGATACGCTCTGATACGACGCGCGCAGAATCCGCGCGACGCAACACCCAAACGGCCATGAATCGCCGAAACCACGACTGGTGAACAAGTTCTGTATGAAGCTGAACGTTGAGTCGTGCTTTGCGTACAACGAGGCATGCGATCAACCCGCGCCAAAACGGGTCCTGCACGGTCACCACGTCGTAGCGCGTGCGCCGTGTGGCGCGCATGATTTCCCACAGTGAATGTGTTTGGGGCCAGATGAACGCATCAAGTTGCTCCACTTGTGTGCGCTGCAATTCGAGTCTTTGGTTTGCATTCGTGCTAGGCTTGAGCGACGACGCATCTCCTCCGATCATAAGAACTTTCATACTTGTTTGAGCGACTTACACACTGCGACAAATTTCTCGAGCATTGTTTCTGGGTTAAAGAGTCGCGCCTTCACCTTTCCCGCTTCTACCCTCTTTTTCCAAAGCTCCGGTTCATCGACGACACTTTTGAGCGCATTCTGTATCGCATCCATATCGTCAGGCGCAACAAGACCGCCTTCTTTTCCGTTCTCGACGAGTTCAGGCAAGCTTCCGATATTCGTCGCGATAACGGGCACGCCGACCGTGAGCGCTTCCGCCACTTGATAGGAAAAACTCTCGAATGAAGTATTTAATACGAAAGCATCGGATGCCTCATACCAACCAAACACTTCTGCGTGCGAAAGAGCCCCAGTGAACGTAACGCGCCCTTCTACGCCGAGTGTTCGCGCTTTTTCTTCAAGATTAGAGCGCTCCGGGCCGTTACCGATAAGAACGAGGTTCCATTCAGGCAACTGTGGCAACAGTCCAATCAGCGCATCAAATCCTTTCCACGGCACAAAGCGGCCGACGGAAACCATAGTGTGACCTGCGGGTTTTGCAGCCGGGGGTATCGGTTTTCCGATGTCGATTGAGTTGTATATAACGCGCAGCCGATCCTGCCCAACGCCCCAAGCGGAAACTATTCCACCGAAATAGGCACTCGGGACGATAACGACGGATGCGCGGGCAACAACAAATTTCTGAACCATGCGCAAGCAAGCGATGCGAAAACCATATCGTTTGGTTTGGAAATCATCCAAAGAGTCTCTGACATCAAAACGCTGCCTGCCCTGTTCCCATGCGTAATCTCCTGGCACACGGAGAATAAATGGACGACGCGCAAAGAACGCTGCTAGCGCGACGGGCAACCCTGTTGAGACCGTGTCTTGTACGAACACAAGATCGGCTTTGCGCGCGCGGGAAAATATCTTCCATGTGTACACGACATGCCGAATACCTCGAGGAAATCTTCGTACCGAACTAAACGGAAGCAAGTCGACTTCGATCCCACGTGAAGGTAAGCGTTCCACGAGGAGCTTCGCATAGGTTGCAGGGCCACCGATCTCCGGTGGGTACATGCTCGCGGCAAGCAAGATGCGCATGCGGCAACTGTATCGCAAAGCGAAAGGGCGCGCGAGGCGCCCAATCGTACGAGATCATTCTTCCTCAAAGCCTTCCGTTAATGGCCTGCGATATGCCGTCCGCCAACATGAAATACGGGCGTCGCAGTTCATAACAGATTTTGAGAAAGCCGGTGAACGACCCGACGCTGGATTTCTCAAATCCGAACGTATCGTCGACCGCCTCGCATAGAGGCAGTTTGACCGCGAAACCGAAGTCGATAAGGCGCGCGGCCGGTCCTGGATCCTTGCTCATGACAGCACCTCCCTCCATCAAGCAAACACCCGCACCGTCGTTGCGACAAATCAGTTATCCCCTCTTGATGAGGTTCGCAAATATCTTTGTCTGCATGTCGGATGCAATCTTATTCCAATCGTATTTCTCCGCGGCGAGAACTTTTGCATTCAAAACGACGCGTGCAACGAGCGCGGGATCACCGATGTAACGCTTCACTGCCTGCGCAATAGACTTCGGGTCCTGAACCTCGCAAAAAAGCCCTGTCTCGCCTTCGGTAAGGAAGTCCGGAATACCCCCAACCTTGGTGCCGATAATGGGTATACCTGCGGCCATCGCTTCGAGAAAGGCGTTACCGAGACCCTCGATGAGCGAGGGACGGACGAAGATATCGGAGACCTTCAAATACGCAGGTAGGTCTTTGTGGTCGACATGCCCGGCGAAAATGACGCGGTCTTGTACATCGAGGCCGCGCGCCACATGTTCCAATTTTGCACGGTCCTCCCCTTCGCCCGCGACCAAGAGCTTCACGTTCTGGGGCAGAAACTCAAGCGATTGGATGACATCCTCGACGCCGCGAGAAAGCACTAAGCGAGACGCGGTGAATAAAAAGACGTCGTCAGTCTTTTTACCAAAACGAATTTTGAGTTCGCGCAACTTCTCTTCGGATACGGACGTGGAGAATTTCGCCACATCAACCGCGTTCGGAATTACCTCGATTGCTTTTTTATAGCCGATGCCACGCACTTCTTTTGCGATGTAATTTGAAATGGTTTTGATGAGATTTGCGCGCATATAGATTTGGCGGTACACGCTCCACAGCGCTCGCAAAACTGACTGCCGAGTTTTCATATCGGCAAAGGCACGACCGTCCTGAAGCTCGAGGAAGTATGGAGTGCTGGGGTGAGTCAGTTTGAAAAAGAGTGCGCCAAACCCCGCTTGATTGGCCATCAGTGCCCAGATGAGGTCGTAGCGATGTTCTCCGTTCAGTGAGAGTGCCTTGAAGAACGACGTGAACGGAAAAAGGATCTTGGCGAGCTTGCATGAGAGCGGCATCGCACGGTCAGAGACTTTTGCGCCCGGCGAGGAAAATCCAATACGATGCACCGTGACGTTGCCGAATTTCTCTACGCGCGGAAGGTTGCTGTCGAAACGCAGCGTTATCATGTCGAAGCAATATTCGCTCGGATTGATGCGGTCCGTAATTTCCTTTATCGCAATTTCTGCTCCGCCTACGAACGGATGGTACGTGAGCGAAAATATGAGAACGAGCTTCATTTTTTTTGCGCTTTCAACGAATCGATGTATTGCTTGACCGTCATCTCGGGTTTCCAATCAAATTCTTTTTCCACCTTGGATGTGTCGACGATAGAATCCATACGATTCCCTTTGCGTTCCGGCAACATGAGAAGATTGTCAGTGAACATCTTCGCGATATCCAAGACCGAATACGATTCCGGAGAACCCAACCCGTAATCATCGCCTTGTCCTTTTTCTCCAACCAAGAGAAGTCCGCGCGCGATGTCTCCTGCGTAGGTGAAGTTTCTTTTTTGCGTCCCTGGAGAAACAACGGTGATCGGCTCTCCTGCCCAGTACTGCTCCTTAAATCTTCCGATGACAGATGCATACGGACCCTTCGAAAGTTCTTGCGCTCCATACGCGTTATAGAAATACGTGGTCGCATACGGCATTCCATACCAATTACTGAAATTGCGCACAAGTTCCGTGTTGCCAGCTTTCATCCAGGCGTACGGACTTTGGTCGCGCCCGAGTCCGCCGTCGGAGAATTTCGTCGACGAGCCTGCGTATACGAGCTTGCATCCGCGCTCTTTCCAATAGTTGAATACGCGGAAGGTACCTTGCACGTTGGTCTGCCACACGATCTCAAGGTCATTGAAACTCTGTTCGACACGCGAATATTCGCCGAGGTGAAAAATAATCTTCGGCTGTTCTTTGCCGAGAAGAGATTCGATGTCTTTCGTGTGCCCCTCAATATATTCGGCGCCCTCCACATGATTCTCCTTGCTGCCGATAAAGTAATTGTCCAAGGCGACAACACGATACTTTTTGAGCGCGAGTTCTATCAAATGCGAACCGATGAGCCCCGCACCTCCCGTGACCAGGATGGTCTCTTTTTCAGCCATCCAAGAACAATACACTTACTCCGACTTGTCTTCAACGATGTCCCACTCGCGCTTTTTGTATTGCCCCACCGCGATGGCGGCCGCGCCAGCGGCGAGCGCAAGGGTCGCGACACCGATCCACCACAGGTATTTGGATGCAGGGGCAGATGAAACAGTGGCAGTTTGGAGGATGGTCGTTGTGGAAGTCGTTTCTGCGAGAGTGTCGCTATCGATCGGATCTATTTGCATGACGTCGTCGTCACTTGTTGAGACTTCCGTGAAAGATTCGTTCGTCTTTGGGGCACGTACAGGCTCTACGACTTCTGGAACTTTCTGCGGTTGCACCGAAGCGGTGCTGCTTGAGGCTACTCCCTCGCCCATTACGAACGCTGGCATGCCGTTGGGGTACTGCAACACCGTCGACGAAGATGCGCGGAATGAAAGTGTTTGGGCGGATATATTCATCGACGAGCCCGAAAGTATCTCGGAATGGTCCGGCAGTATAAATTGCGCTGCGAATGTTGTTCCATCTGCGCGCACAATCCAATCCGAGAGATCGAGGTCGTGTCCTGCAAAATCTGTGATCTTTACCCCGCCATCCGAAAGCAACGAGAAAGAAAGCGCCGCGGGCTCCGCGGTCGCGACGAGCTCGTCGGATGCGGCGTTTTTGGACTGCGCTATGGTCAGTACAACTGGGTAGCGACCGGGGTAGCTGAAATGATGCAGTACTGCCGCGCCTTCCGCAGTTCCTCCGTCTCCAAAATTCCACGAGAAACGCACCGTGGTCGGGTCGAGCATGGTTTGATTTTTGTCATACGCATTTGCATCGAATTCAATATCTGCACCGACTATTGCCGTGCGATCTCCTCCCGCATCGGCAAAAAGGTCTGGCGTTGGTGGCGGCACATACGATGGGCTTGCGGATGTGGTTTTGGATTGCGTTGATTGGTCGGACGTAGAGGTGGATTGATCGGAGGTTTGCGACGTATCCACTGGCGGCGGTACATAGGGAGTTACCGAGTTCGCTGCACCCGGCGTCGGAAGTGCGGCTATCCAAGAGCCATCCGCCTGACGCTGCAAACTTGAGCCGTCGTCATTCGCTCCTTGCGTGTTGGTATACGAAACCGAATCCGCAACGGCTCCCGTGCCATCGAGAAGTGAAACGCTTGCACCTGTATTATTGAGTGATATCGAGGATTTGACGACAGAATACGCGCCACCTGCATATTCGCCCGAAATAAATTCGTTCGGATCACTCGCGACAATAAGGTAGCCGCCAGCAGGAATGGTGAGTGAACCGCGTCCGGTGCCGCCGCTTGGATCGGTAAGCGTATGATTTGAACTATCGCCAATGCGCCAGGAATTCTTAACCGTCCCGCCGATCAAAATCACGTCGGCCGAGCCCTGATTGTAGAGCTCGACCCACTCTCGACCCGAATCGCTCCCCTGCGGGTTGTACATAACCTCATTAATAACGACCTGCGCTGAAGCAAGTGACGGCACAGCAAAAAGAACCAGCACAAATAGTGGACCCCATTTCATGGGTCTCAGTATGCGAGCACTTCGCGCACTAAAAACTCTCGCCCCTGTGTATAGCAACAAGGGGCACCCTTGTAGAAGACAAGGGTGCCCCTTGTTTGCTCCGTTTACAACTCGTTATCGCGGCTATCCTTGAGAACGCGGGCAAGTACTTCGGGTGAAAGTTCATCATTTACCTTCGGTGGAGGAGGAACGGGGATTGGTCGCGGTGCAGCGTCTACAGGTTTCGGCGCGGCAGGAACATGTTGAACCTGCGGACGAGGCGGTTGCACTTGGTACGCCGGCCGTGGATTTGAAGTATTTTTTATCGTCTTCTCACGCAAAACATCTGCAGGCGAACGAGCGGGGGCCGGTGCGGGGTCTGGATGTGCGGCGTGGATAGCGGCGCGGAGGGCATTTTTCGCCTCTTCCGGATTCGGACGTGGTGCGGGCTCCGGTCGCGGAGTGACTGGTCGGAAAGAGCTTTCACTACTTGGTGGCCGTGGCGCAAACCCTGCATCGCCCGAAGGGCGAGGTCTATCCGCGCCCGAAGAAGGTTTGAAATCATTGCTTCGGCCATAGCGCTCCGAAGAACTCGATTTAGCGGGCTTGGGCACTGGGAAGAATTCCGCAAGGCGCTTGTTGACCAGCGTTTCGACTTCAGCACGTGGTCGACCGTAGGTTTCTCTGGTGTATCGGATGACATCATCGCGATATGAAATTCTCGGAGTTTCGATGGGCGGAATTGTTTCGGCAGAAAACGGTTGCGATGTAATGCCATCTATCGAGAGCGTGAGGTAAATCTGTCCGACGCCCAAGCCGACCATGTCTTCGATGGTAAAGGTCGGGTCGAACAAGGGTTCGAGCTCTTCTGCATCTAATGGCCCCACCTTGAAAACGACCGTCGTACCGACGTTGCCGAAGACCGCGTCTTTGACCGCCGTATCTTTGTCCTCTTCCATTTGCTTGATGTATTGGTTGGCGATCGTCAGCGCGAGTTTGTATTTGCGGGATTCGGAGAGAATGTTGGTGAACGCGCGGTTGACGACGTTCTGGAATTCGTCGACGTAGAAAAAACAAGGCGGAAGCGTCCGCATGACAGAAGCTGGCGCGCCCGCGCGCGAAAGCGCCGCTATGTATGCACGCACCACCAAGACCGCGCCGATCAAGGTGGAGTTGGCGTCGCCCATGCGACCCTTAGAGAGGTTTGCGATAAATATTTTGCGCTCGTCCATCACTTGGCGCAGATCGAACGATGATTTTGGTTGCGAGATGATGTTGCGCACGAGCGGATTCGAAACGAGCTGACCAACCTTGTTCTGAATGGCGGGAGTGGCTTCCTGCGTGTAGCGATCGGTATATTGCGCGAATTCTTCCGACCAAAACGATTTCACGATCGGGTCGGTCACCTTTTCGACGACCGCTGCGCGGAATGCTTTGTTGACGAGCATTCTATTTATGTCGACCATGGTCGAATCGGGATACTCGAGAAGCGCGAGCAACGTGTTCTGCAAAATGTAGGTCATACGCGGACTCCATGCGTCCGCCCAGAGGCGCTCGAAGACTCCCATCAGATTTGAGACAACAGTGTGACGCTGGTCGTAGCCGACGTTCTCCATAATATTGAAGCCGAGCGGAAACTCGGTATCGAACGGCGCAAAATAGATAACGTCTTTGATGCGGTCGTGCGGGATGAAATCGAGAAGCTTCTCGGCGGTCGCGCCGTGCGGATCGATGAAGATGAGACCTTCTCCGTTCTGTATGTCTTGAATCGCCATATTCTCGAGCATGGTCGACTTGCCGACACCGGTTTTGCCGATGATGTACATGTGCTTCATGCGGTCGATCGTGCGAATGCCGAACATTTCGCGCTGGCCTCTTGTGTGCGTGGAAGCGAAGTAGGTTACGCGGCGATCGTCGCCGGATCGGTCAGGGGGCATGCAGAAAGTATAGCAAAAGGCCGGCGTTCGGTCGCTGGTATTTTCACCGCCAAGAGTTACGCTTCCAAACTCTCTTCTTCGTCGTTTTCGGACAATACGACGTTTTCAGAGTAAGGGTTTCCAGATCCGCGGCGACGCACGACAATGCCGAACGCGACGATGGCAACACCGGCAACAAATGCAAAAAAGTAGGTCCAGTCCTGCGGCAATTGCAAAAACGGCAATACCGCGACGAATGCGCCGAATGCGATGATGACAGTGTCGAGGGTCATGAGAAAAGTATAGCACTATCGATGCACGATAACGACGAATTCTCCACGCACGGCCTTGCGCTGCACGAGGTCTTTTGCGATGTCGCGAGGAGCGCCTTGCAGAAATTCTTCGTGCATTTTTGTAAGCTCGCGTCCGATGCCCACTTTCTCGATTCCCGCTACCGCCAATTCTTCGAGCAGCTTCTCAATGCGGTGTGGCGATTCATAGAGAACGACCGGTACCAAACTTGCGGCAATGAATTTCAAAGCCGTCTGTCGTCCCTTTTTGTGCGGCAAGAATCCGAAGAAAAGAAATTCGTCTGTCGAAAGTCCCGCAATCGATATTGCAGCAGCAAGAGCGGAGGCTCCGGGTATTGCTTCAATTTTTGCTTCTGGGGCAAATTCGCGCACGCGTGCGACGAGCCGCGCACCGGGATCGGAAATCCCCGGCGTGCCCGCATCGGAGACGAACGCGACCTTATCCCCCGCTTCCAATCGCTCGATTATTTCTTTTGCTTTCGTAGCTTCGGTCGCCGCGTCCAATCGCTGCAAGGGTCTTTTTATCTCGTATCGCGCAAGTAACTTCGAAATGACGCGCGTGTCTTCGGCATAGATAACGTCGCACTCCTTTAATGTACGGAGCGCACGCAGCGTAATATCTTCCAGATTCCCTATCGGAGTGGCAACGATTGAAAGGGTGCCCATGACGAAGACGCTACCACTCCACCGATAAAAAAGCGAGACGCCGAGTCAGTACGCTGACTCGGCGTCTATTCCTGGAAAGTCCCGATCTTTCGCTCGTATTCTTCGAGCAAGCGATACTGGAAATCCGTGTAGCCGTATTTTTGGCACGTCCTGGTAAGCACTGCGGTGAAGTGTTCCAGCGACTCGGCTATGAAATCTCTTTCCCCTGTTTCTAGCTCGAGCTTTTCATTCGTGAGCAACCGCTCCCACTTTCGAAAATGCATGTCCGCACGCAAAAGACGCAATGTTGCAAGCTGAAATCGTCTCAGTGCAAACTCCGCGCTCGCTGACCATGCATCAAGTAACATTGCCTGCGGGACATGAAGATACTGGCCCCGCCAGTGGTCACCAATGCGTATGACCTTTCGGTACTTGCGACGCTCAAGATGCTCGAGTTGTTCCTCGACGATATCCAATACCTCGGCACCATCCGGAATGAGGCGCCGCATCAACAGCGTTCTATTTACTACTGTCATAGTCACCTCCTCAACTCTCTAGACTATAGAGGACTGAGCTTTAAAATCAATCAGCGATCTGTTCCGCTACTTTGTAGATGTCGCCTGCACCCATCGTGATGATGAGATGGTGCGAATCGAATTTGAGAAGCTCGTCGCGGATCTGATCGAAAGAATCGAGCGCCGTGACTTTGCCACCAAGGCCTGCAGCTTCAAGCGCGAGCACGTGATTGGAAATATTCGGATCAACTTCTTCTCGCGCCGCGTAGATCGGTGCGACTATCGCAACATCAGCGTTCGCGAGTGCCAGAGCAAATTCGCGCAACAAACTTCTCGTGCGCGAATAAAGGTGTGGATGAAATGCGACGACAATTTTTTTCTCCGGGAACTTTTCCCGTGTCGCTTCAATCGTTTTCGAGATTGCGGTCGGATGGTGGGCGTAATCGTCGTAGACGATTGCGCCGCTCGGCGTCTCTCCCTTATATTCGAATCGTCTCCACGAGCCTTTGAAATCCGCGAGCGCGCGATCGATCGATCCTTGTTTGATATCTGGGAACGCGACGCGAGCAGTTGCAGCTGCGGCGCGTGCATTCATTCTATTGAATTCGCCTATCAATCCCAGCTCAGGAACTTCTTCTTGTGTGTAATCAACAGTTCTCGCAGAAATATTTTTAATGACATCTGCAATGGTCGGATCATTTGGGTTCGTGATGATGGCACCGTGCGCCGAGACTTTCTGCGCCGCTTTGCGGAATGTTTCTTTCAGCGCTTCCAAGTTTGGAAAATAATCCGTGTGATCGAGTTCGATGTTCGTAATGACAAGAATTTCCGGATCGAGCTTCAATATATGATCGCGATATTCGCAAGCTTCGACAACGAACAGAGTATCGTCACCCGCGAGAAAGTTCGATCCAAAATCTCGCACGATAGAACCCACGATTGCAGTCGGCTTTTTATCTGCATCAGAAAAAATCTTCGCAAGCATTCCCGTCGTCGTTGTCTTACCGTGCGTCCCGGCAACAGCAATAGTTCGCTTCCCCTTCGATAGTTCGCCGAGTGCTTCGAAATACGACATTTCCGGAATACCGGCTTCGCGTGCAGCTGTCCGAATATCATTAGATGTAGGAACCGCATCGCTATAGATGAGCAGTTCCGTGCCTCTGGTGATCCCGCCGACGGAAATGGTCACTTCTATGCCCTTTTTGCTCAACATTTCGACGACCGGAGAATCGTCCCTATCCATTCCGCTCACCTCTTTCCCCTCATGCTGCAATAGTTGAGCAAGTGCGGACATCCCTATGCCGCCGATTCCTACCATATATATAGAGTGAGGGATCTTCATAGGGCGCGTACTATATCCATGAATGTATCATTGCGCTCGTATTCATTCTTGAACATGCCAAAGGACGCGAAGGCAGGGGAAAAGAGTATCGTTCCCTCTTTTGCTTCCTTAATTGCGACATCCATCGCTTTCTGCAAGCTGCCCGCCTCTTCAAATGCAATTCCAACGCTTCTCAATTCCTTCGCGAGTCGCTCCGAGCCTTTGTAATTCTCGTGTGTGAGCAAAATAACGTGCGAAACATTTCCCTTTATCTCTGAGACCAGTTTGCTGAGCAACAAGCCCTTTTCGGAACCGCCGATGATGAGCGTGATATTTTTTCCGAGCGCCTCGAGCGCTGCGATTGTCGCCTCCGGAGTCGTCGCGTTGTTGTCGTTGTATATTTTCACTCCATTCACTTCTCGCACGAACTGCAAACGACCTTCGACTCCTTCAAATGATTTGAGTCCTTCACGAATTTCTTTTTCAGAAAGGTTGAGTGCTCGCAATACCGCCGCGGCGAGTGACGCGTTCTCGCGATTGTGCTCACCTGGTATTTTTAATTTCCAATCATCAGGAAGTGCTGCCGGAATTTGTGGCGCGACCGGAGATTTTCCCGCAGAGACTTTTTCCAAAATACTTTTCCCGACAAAAAGGAAATCTCCCGCTTTTTGGTATCGAAAGATATTCGCCTTGTCAGAAAAATATTCTTCCATGCTCGGATAATAGTTTTGATGATCCGGCATGAGATTGGTGAAGACAGAAATATTCGGAGAGATCTGCAAATCTCCGAAACCTTGTAACTGCCAAGAATCTAATTCGAGCACCGCAATCGTGTCTTTCGAAACATCTGGCAACATCGCGAGCGTCGAAACGCCACGAACGTTGCCGCCAAGGATGACCTTCTTCCCCGCTGTCTTTAAAACCTCGTAAATCATCTGCGCTGTCGTTGATTTGCCGCGCGTTCCGGTCACTCCAACTATGGTCGCACCGCTTTCCATCGCATATTTTGCAAAAAGCGCGGTGGACATCGCGACCTGCACATTATTTTTCTTTGCTTCAGCGATCTCCGGAGAATTGAGCAGCACGCCTGCGGTCTTAATGACGAGGTCAGCGTTCGAAAAATCTCCGAGCTTGTGTCCGCCAAGATGAAATTCTATGTTCGGATATTTCTCTAGTTTCGCGATCGAACTTTGGAGCTGCTCGCGGGTCTTGACATCGGTGACTACGAGACGCGCATTGCTCTTTGCGAGGAATTCTGCGTCTCCAATTCCCCGTCCCAAAAGGCCGAGTCCCAACAAGGTAATTTTTTTTCCTTCGAACAGAGCCACCGTATCTGTCATGTCTTCATTCTACTCTTAAACGAGTTGTTATCCACATTCTTTGTCACAATGTTTCCATGCACGCTGATGCATAATAACAGTCGCATTTGTTCGACTCACTCGCGCGCGCCGCAAGACCATGGAGCACGAAGCCCATGGGTCTGAATGCACCTCCGCACAGTCGAAAAACGCGAAACAATTCTTATTTTTTATTACAATGTAGAGAAAAGATCTGTATGACCCTCACCATTACAAAAAGAGACGGTACGAAAGAACCTTTCAATGCGGACAAGATCAACCGTTCGATTGAGCGCGCGTGTTTCGGCCTTCTCGATCCTATTTCGATGGTGACGCAGATCGCGACCGAGACACAGCTCACGCTCTACGATGGCATCACGACCGAAGAAATGGACCAGGCGACCATCAACGCCGCGGTGCAGAACATCAAGGAAGACATCGAGTACGACAAAGTTGCCGTGCGACTCCTTTTGAAAACCGTCTACCGCCGTGTCGTCGGAGAATTCAACGACAACGTGCAGGAGTTGAAAGCAAAACATCGCAAACAGTTTCCCGTGCACATCAAGAAGTACGTCACTGCAGGACTTTTGGATGAGCGAATGGATACAAAGTTCGATCTAGAGAAACTCGCAGCCGCGCTCGCGCCAGAACGCGACGAGATCTTCACGTATGCAGGACTCTCGACACTCCTCGACCGTTACTCGATGCGTGATGAAAATCAGAAGCGCATCGAATCGCCGCAATATTTCTTCATGCGTGTATCAATGGGTCTCGCCTACAACGAAAAGAATCCGACCGAATCAGCGATCGAATTCTATGAATCGATGTCGCACCACCGTTACATCGCGGGTGGCACGACGAACATCGGAGCGGGCACTTCACGACCAGCGCTTTCCAACTGTTTCCTTCTTGAGATCCACGACGACATGGACCACATCGCCAAATCGGTCGCGGACGTCATGAAAATTTCCAAAGCGGCTGGCGGCATCGGAGTATCCATCACGAAACTGCGTGCAGCCGGCTCTGCCCTTAAATCATCCAACACTATTTCCTCAGGCCCGACGCCTTTTGCAAAAATAATCGACACTGCAATACGCGCAGTGCAGCGAGGCGGAAAGAAACTCGGCGCGCTTTGCTTCTACATGGAGAACTGGCACTACGACTTCCCTGAATTCATCGACTGGAAGCACAACGCGGGCGACGACTATCTCCGCATGCGCACTGCCAACACCGCGGTCTACCTCTCAGACGAGTTCATGCGCCGCGTTGAAGCTGGTGAAGACTGGTACATGTTCGACCCTAAAGAGACGATGGACCTCAACGAGCTCTACGGCAAGGCATTCAGCAAGCGCTACAACGAATACGTCGATATGGCCAAGCAAGGAAAGCTCCGCATGTGGAAGAAAACAACCGCCCGCGAGCAGTGGCACGCCATTCTCACCGCTTTACAGTCCACCTCGCACCCGTGGCTGACCTGGAAAGACTCGATGAATCTGAGGGCTTTGAACAACAATACCGGCACGATTCACATGTCCAACCTCTGCACCGAAATCTGCCTCCCTCAAGACAAGGACAACATCGCTGTATGCAACCTGGCATCACTCAACCTCGCTGCTCATATCGAAAGCAAGCAGATCAACTGGCACAGGCTTGAGGAAACAGTTCGTCTTGCGGTGCGCCATCTCGACAACCTCATCGATATCAACATGCTTCCGATTCCGGAGGCGACGAAAAGCGACAAGGAGAACCGCGCGGTCGGTTTGGGCGTCATGGGATTCTCGGACGCGCTCGAACAACTTGGCATGTCATACGAATCACCGCACGCATGGGATTTTGCTGATCGCATTTTCGAATTCATCAGCTACATGGCAATTGATGAGAGCGCCAATCTCGCACGCACGCGCGGCAGCTACATGCACTTCAAGGGTTCCGGCTGGTCGAAGGGCATGGTCCCACTCGACACGATCGAAACTCTCGAGAAGGATCGCGGCTCGACCATCGATCTCCCAAAGATTACACGTCAAAAATCCCTCGACTGGGACAAGCTACGCGCAAAGGTGAAAGGCGGCATGCGTAATTCGACCTTAATGGCGGTCGCGCCAAATGCCAACATCGGACTCGTTGCGGGCACCACACCGGGTATCGACCCTCGCTTCGCGCAAGTATTCTCTCGCAACAAAATTTCCGGAAAATATCTGGACCTCAACCACAACCTCGTCAAAGACCTGAAGAACATGGGGCTTTGGGAAGAAACAAAACAGCGCATCATCGAGGAACAAGGCAACATCCAGAACATCGAAAATCTCCCGCAGCACTTGAAAGAGATCTACAAGACCGCGTTCACCACGTCGCCGCACGCGTACATCGAAGTCGTTGCTCGCGCACAGAAATGGGTCGACCAAGCACTCTCACGCAACATCTATCTCGAAGACCGCGACATGGACAACATGAAAAACGTGTACATGACCGCCTGGAGAAAAGGTTTGAAGACGACCTACTACCTCCACATGAAGCCGCGACACACTGCCGAGCAGTCGACCACGAGCGTCAACAAACAAGAAATGACAGGTAAGCGCGGATTCGGTGCCATTAAGACCGCAGCTGCAGCGTCGCCCGTACCGACAGGAACTCCTTCACCGCTTGAAGTGAATACTCCTTCCCCTGTCACGATGGCTGAAGCTTCCACTCCGGTCATGGCGCAAGTTGTCGCGAAACCAGTTACCACAGAAACAAAACCAGTTGTCGAAACAAATCCTGCAACTACCACTCAAGCGAAACCGATCGGATTCAAGAGTTCAAAGAGTATCGATGATATGCCGGATGACGGCGCCGACAGCCCGAACGTTTGTATCGCTTGCCAATAGAGGTATACTCAAGCCCTTATGTTGGTAGGAAAAGCCTCTCCCGAAGATTACAACCTGCACCCCTCGCAATACCCGTGGGCATACGACCTCTATAACCAAGCCGTCCGCAACACGTGGTTCCCCCACGAAATAGCGCTCAAAGAGGATCTCGAAGATTGGGCGAAGATGACCGAAGACGAACGCCACGCCGTCGAATTCCTCGTCTCCTTCTTCAATCCGGCAGAGCTCGTCGTGAATCGCTCGCTCGCGCTCGGCGTGTATCCATATCTGAAAAGCGCAGAGTGCCACCTCTATCTCGCAAAGCAGATGTGGGAAGAGGCCAACCACTGCGTCGCATTCGAATACGTGCTGCAGACATTCCCGCTCGATCGCGAGAAGGTCTTCAACTTGCACACGCAAGTGCCCTCGATGTCGGCAAAAGAAGACTTCATCAACAAGTACATGAAGCGCATGACCGAAGACGAACTCGACATTTCGACAGAGGGTGGTAAACGTGATTTCATCCGCAACCTCGTCGCGACCAACATCGTCATGGAAGGTATTTGGTTCTACTCGGGCTTTATGGTCGCTCTCTCCTTCCGTCAGCGCAATCAACTCCGCAACTTAGGCTCACTCATTAATTGGGTCTTGCGCGATGAATCGCTCCACCTCAAGTTCGGTATCAACCTCATCCACAATATCCTCGAAGAGAATCCGGAACTTGTGACGCCGGAATTCGCTGAAGAAATAAAAAGCATTGTCGTCGAAGGCGTCGATCTTGAAACGACGTTCAACAAAGATCTCTTCCCGCGCGGTATCTTAGGCCTCAACGCCGACTACGTGAACCAATACGTGCAGTACGTTGCCGACCGTCGTTTGGTAGAACTCGGCCTCGAAAAGCACTACAACGCGACCAACCCGGCCAAATGGATGAGTACGGCGACCGATGTCTTCGAGCTCGTGAACTTCTTCGAATCACAGAACACCAACTACGAAGTGGATTCCGGAGGCGACAAAAAGAAGGCCTCATAAACAAAAAGGGCGGTCATTGCCGCCCTTTCTTATTTTCGCGATGTTTTTCCTCACCCCAGGAGGGTCATTTCGACAGCCTTGAATCCTTCAGCACTTGAAACCGCCGTCACACTGAAAGGTTGTTCGGTCTTCAGCGCGTCTGCGTTTATCCTGCATTTCTTCAGTGTTGAGACGTGGAAGAAAACGTCGACGCCGTCGTCCAGAGTGAGAAAGCCCCAGCCAGCGTCTTTGTTGTAAAACTTGAGCTTTGCCTTTCCTTCCAATCTTTGTGCCGTGCTTTGTTTCTTGCTAAGGACTTTCACCACGTACGGCCCTTTCTCGCCATCGGCAACGAGACACTCAAGCTCGCTTCCATCTGCGGGAATTTCCCGGAACCCGGAGCGGTAGAGGGTCGTTTTACGCAGCAATACGTCCTTCATATTGACGGAAACGGGCGCAAGAAAGCACTGATCCCTCCGGCCCATAGTGGTCATGACGCACGTGACGCGTACTTCTTTTGAGGCGCTCTCCATATCACTTCTCCCCTTAGGACGACCATCGTCCAAACCGCTCGTACCATAGCAAGGTCCGGACGAAATTCCTAGGCTGACAAATTTTTCTTAGTTTTTGCTCATCGCCTTCAATACCTCTAGGTAGAGTTTCTCGACAATCTTTTCCTGCGCTTTGCCCGACTGCGCATAGTGATCAAGTCCTGGTGCAGCGTTAATTTCGAGGATTCGATAGCTCTTCGGCTTTTTGGAAATATCACCAACAACAAGAAGGTCCACCCCGCATAGTCGCAGTCCCATATCTTTTGTTACGTTGACGGCGGTCTTCTTTAACGACGCGTGGACACTGTCTGTGACATCGACCGCATCTCCGCCAGTCGAGAGATTCGCATTATCAAGCAGTTCGACCCGCTCGTCCTTCGCAAGGACGGAGCGCAGTGACAATCCTTGTCGCTTGAGTTTCGATCTCATGCGCGAATCAATACGCAGCATTGTATCGCGGCCTTCAAAGATGAACGCCCTCTGCTTTTTGCGCAAAAGTTCCGCAATCGTTGAGCGCCCATTCCCTACGACACTAAGCGGAATGCGCTTATACGCCGATATGACAACGTTATCGAGCACTACAAGCCGATAATCCTCGCCACGGATGAATGGCTGTACGAGAGCTACACGCTCGACGCGAAAGATAGATTTCAGCGTACGGCGGAGTTCTCGTGCATTATGGACCAGAGTTACCTGCCTCCCCTGGCTTTGGCTATTTGGCTTGGCAATGACCGGAAATCCGAGCTTATTCGCATATACGCATGCCGCAACAATCTTACGTTTTGAATCTAACATTTTGGCAAAATCATCCCGAAAGAACGTTTTACCTGGAACTACTTGGTATCCCAACTTGCGCATGAAAAACGCCGCGTAATCTTTGTCCTTGCTAATCTCAGACGCGCCGAGCGTATTGACGCCGATGCTGTTGAATCTGAAATACGAACGCTTCCCGCTCTTGAATCGTATTTGTCCCGCAATATTCCACTCCGGCTCGAGCGTTACGCGCGCCCCTATCTTAGGTGCGACCTTCTTCAATATGCGGCCAATGAGCGGCTGCGGCCGTTTGTTTTTCATATATGTGGGCGCGGGGAGACTCGAACTCCCAACCCTTGCGGGATACGGTTCTGAACCGTACGCGTATACCAATTCCGCCACGCGCCCGAGATGCGTATTGTAGATGCCCCGCGCTGCAATCGCAACGCGGAGCATGTCTCATTTTGGAAGGAACGTGTAGCTGGGCGGAACGCGCAGGGATTTCGGATCCACCCCATCCCAGGCTATTTTTCCATGGATGACCATGTTGGTGATCCGCGGCTGCCACCGATGCTCGGTTTTGTTCACGACATCAGCGATCTCATCGGCGCTCATGCCTGAAGTAAGCGATACCGGATACTCGAAGAAGATCGGCCCGCGATCGAACTCTTCGGTCGCAAAGTGCATCGTGGGTCCCGATTGGATAATTTCACCCGCGTCCAGCGCAAGCTTGACCGCCTCATGCACATGGTGGCCATAGAGCTTGGAGCCGCCGAACCGGCCGTTATCAAACGACAAGAGCGCTGGATGGATGTTGAACGTGCGCGCAGGATCGAGGCCTCGGATTAGCTTTAGCCAGCCTGAGGCTGCAATCCACTCCGCGTCATACTTTGCGACGACTGACTGGTAGTGTTCGGCATCGAACGGGCCGGGAAAATATTCGAACGGGATCCCGAGTCGCTTTGCCTTCTTGGCGACACCGCCCTGTGGGTGATTGGAGACGAAGGCCACAATGTCAGCGTCAAGATCGCCGCCGTGTGAATGCTCGACGAGGTTCTCAGCACCGCTGCCGCCGCCGTCTTTCGTGCCAGTTGCGAATACGATAGTCTTGGGTTTCATAGTGCTCCCCTTATGGAACTTCGAGAACTATACGTGCCAGAAAACCTTAGGCAACTTTATTCTACGGCTTCGATACTCGCCCCGATTTTCTTCAATCGCTCAGCCAAATTCGCGTAGCCACGGTTTATTGGATACACATTGCGGAGCGTCGATTCGCCTTCTGCAGCGAGCATACCAATGAGGAGGAGCGTTGCCGGGCGAAGCGCGGGTGGCGCTTCGACGTCGGCCGCGTGCAATGTTGTCGGACCTTTGACGAGGACACGATGAGGATCGAGTAACTTCACGTCCGCGCCGATCTTGTTCATAAGTTCGTACCATTTCGCACGACCGTCATACACCCAATCGTGGATGAGCGTCTCGCCTTTCGCCTGCGTCGCGACCGGCACGAAGAACGGCAGGTTATCAATATTGATGCCGGGATACGGACGTGCAGCGATCTTCTCGGGCGGCGCGTGAAGATCGGATGGATAAATAGTGACGTCTGCAAGATTGGTATGGCCGTTATCGGCCTTGGAACGTTCGCCTATCTCATATCGCAAACCCATTTGTCCGAGCGTATAAAGCTCAAGCTCGAGAAAATCTATCGGACAGCGTTCGATCTTCAGCTGCGAAGAAGTCGTCGCCGCAAGCGAAACGAAGAACATACTCTCTATCGGGTCCTCGCTCGGATATCCCGTAATGGATGTATTGATATCTTTCACGCCACGCACAACCAGTGTTGACGTGCCAATGCCTTCGATAGAAACGCCGCATGCCTGTAAAAAGACGCACAGGTCCTGCACCATGTAATTTGCCGATGCGAATTTTATCGTCGTCTCGCCTGGTACTTTCGCTGCGGTCATGAGCACGTTCTCAACTCCAGTGTCCGAGGCCTCGTACATAACGATGTCCGTCGTGCGCTCGCCTTTGCCTATTGTGCTTTCAACGCGATACACGTGAGCAGCTTCGTCCCCGCTTATGTTGATGCCCAGCTTTTCGAGCGCGTCGATGTGTGCGCCGAGCGAACGTTTGCCGAGATCGCAGCCGGTCGGAGCCGGTAATTCGAATGAGCGGAGGAGGTGAGCTAATGCCGGGATGAAAAGCGCGATGGCGCGAGTCCTCCCTGCCGAATCCTTATTGATGCCAGTAAGATCGAACTTCGCCGGTGGTGTGATAGTAATGTCCCCGCCTGCGTCCCAGTCAACTTTGACCCCGATGGACTCCATCACTTCGATGAGTCGCTTGACCTCCTCGATGCGCGGCATCTTTTTGAGTATCGTCGTCCCGCGATTGAGGAGCGACGCCGCCAAAAGGGCGACGGCAGCGTTCTTGGAGATGTTGGTAGAGACTGCCCCTGAGAGTTTCTTTCCGCCTTCTACGCGGTAATTCATGGGGGCATTATACGCGCTGAAGGCTTATCTGTCTGTGGTCACGAATAATTCCTTTGCCGTCGCAAAGGAATTTTCGCGACCCCGCCTCGCGGTCGCACGAGCTCGCGCGACATCGCTCCGTCTCGCACAAAGCAGAAAATCCCGCGCAGGCGGGATGTTTCTGTCTTTGTGCGCCCGGAAGGAATCGAACCTTCGACCTCTGTCTTATCAGGACAGCGTTCTACCACTGAACTACGAGCGCGTTTTCGGTGTCACTTTTAGCTGTGCACAAGATGGTAGCAAAAATGAAGCTGCTATGCTACTTTTTCCTTGTCCCGCCATACAGGGGGAATTGTTCAAAAGGGGGTCAAGGAATGCACTTGAAGATAGATCCAGGCACCGGTAGCGAATCGCAGGTCAAAAAGCCAAAGAGTTCCAGGCGTCGTTTGCTTCGCCAGGAATTGCGACAACAGAGCGAATGGGAGCGTGCGCAGTTCATGCGATCTTCCTCGAACGAGCCGCCACCTGACCTCAGCGGTTACTATCTCGGGCCGGTTCTGAGCTGATCAACCCACCACCCGATCTACCTTCGCCGGGCGCCACGCGCCCGGCGATTGATTTTTATACAAATACAAAAACCGCCGTGCTCCAAAAGGAGTCGGCGTTTTCGCGAATGGTTTTCACACAAGTAACTGAAAGATATGCACTCTTTTGTTCCGTCCAAACATTCGTCTTTCCGAATCGTCAGGCATCATTTAGGGATGAATGCCATTTCCCTTCTGTGCTCAGCTGAGACACAGAAATCGACTCGACTACTCCACCGAAGTGGAATGTCAATTTTTGAATGAATCCACGAGCAGCTTCCGCTACCCGTGCCTTGTTACGACTTACTCTTTGTCATTGAGTTTGCCTTGGACCATCCATACGGATGAGCTTCGGGCACTCCCAACTTCCCTGAGTTGACGGGCGGTGAGTACAAGGCTTGAGAACGTATTCACCGTGGTGTGGCTGACCCACGATTACTAGCGATTCCGGCTTCATGGAGTCGGGTTGCAGACTCCAATCCGAACTGGCGCCTCTTTTGGGGATTTGCTCCGCCTCGCGGCATTGCGTCCCATTGTAAAGGCGATTGTAGCGCGTGTGCAGCCCAGGACATCAGAGGGACATGCTGACTTGGCGTCATCCTCACCTTCCTCCCCCGTGAGGGGGCAGTCTCGCCAGACACTTGTAACTGGCAACGAGGGTTGCGTTCGTTACCCCACTGAAGGGAACGGTTCAAACCACGAACTGACGACAGCCATGCATCACCTGTCCTACACCCTCGAAGGCTTCCTAGCTTTCGCTAGGCGTGCAGTAGGATTTCTAGCCCTGGTAAGGTTCTTCGCTTAGCGACGAATTGAGCCACACGCTCCACCGCTTGTGCAAGCCCCCGTCTATTCCTTTGAGTTTTAGCCTTGCGGCCGTACTACCCAGGCGCTCAACTTAACGCGTTAGCTTCGCCTCCCAGAGGGTCGATACTCCGGAAAGCCAGTTGAGAAAGTTTAGGGCGTGGACTACCGGGGTATCTAATCCCGTTCGCTACCCACGCTTTCGTGCTTGAGTGTCAGAAACGCGCCAGTCCGCTGCCTTCGCTTTCGGTGTTCCCCTAGATATCAACGGATTTCACCCCTACACCTAGAGTTCCACGGACCTCTCACGCTCTCGAGTCGTGCCGTTTCGCCCGCGGATCCAGGGTTGAGCCCTGGGTTTTGACGGACGACTAACACGACCACCTACGCACTCTTTACGCCCAGTAATTCCGGGTAACGCTTGGGGCCTCTGTATTACCGCTCCTGCTGGCACAGAGTTAGGAGCCCCTTATTCATGAGGTAACGTCAATAACTTCCTCCCCCATAAAAGATGTTTACGCGCCGAAGCGCTTCATCCACCACGCGGTATCGCTCGATCAGGCTTTCGCCCATTGTCGAATATTCTCGGCTGCAGCCCCCCGTAGGGGTATGAACCGTGTCTCAGTTTCATCGGTGGGGGTCAGCCTCTCAGCTCCCCTACGCGTCATAGCCTTGGTGAGCCATTACCTCACCAACTAGCGTGATACGACGCAGGCCGCTCCTTCAGCGATAAATCTTTACTCTTGCGAGAACCATCTCGAATTACCCCGTCTTTCGACGAGCTGTGCGAGACTGAAGGGTACGTTCCTACGTGTTACTACCTCGTCTGCCGGTGACCTTGCGGCCCCCTAGACTTGCATGCCTTATCCATACCGCCAGCGTTCACCCTGAGCTAGGATCAAACTCTCAATTAAAGAGAATTTAATTTACTCTTTTTAGGATGGACGGAACAAAAGAATGTGCTATTCAGGCGAAGGTTACTTCGCCGTAATAACTGTATCTTTTCTTCCAATTACTGTTTACTTACTCAAGCATAAGACCCTCCTGGAGTCCTATACTTGTTTTCTTGGTTGCTTGTTTTGCTTGTGTGTGTTTTTACTTACCATTTATTTGGTTTTTGCTTTCGAACTCCGCTACGGAATTCGAAACTGTTCGATATTCAATTATCAATGTTCTGACCAAATAATTCATATGAATTTTTCGGCGGCACCTTGCGAATGCAAGTGCACTTGGATTTTCTAAGACGAAATCGTCAAGAAAATCTCAGCGCACACCGCTCCGTCCACCCGAAGGTGGATCGTTATGTAGAAGATCGAGTGACCTTCAGACAAGCCATCAGGAGCGATGGAAGGACCATTATAGGCATATGCGTATGTACGTCAAGTGAAAGAGGAAATAGAGAGGCCGCCGGCGCGCAAGGCGCCGGCGGCATTCGTCTTGATCAGGCAGCTTCGAATTCGGAGGCGTGGTAATGCAAGTAACAACCGTTCGGCCCCCTATGAACTTGGAGCTGCCCTTTGTCATAAACGTGCAGTATATCCGCGATCTCTTCGACGGTCATGCCCCGATGCATTATCCAGTCGTTCGGCCCGGGGTTGTGCTTGGTGGATTGGTAGTACCACCACTGACCACGCTTATTCATACAAGCGCGAAGTTGCCTCCCCTCACCTTGCGGATGCGGAGGACAGATGACCTTCATCGCTTTCAGCTTGTCGCCGAGCGGGCCGAGTTCGGATAATCCGTTTTGTACTGTCATCGCACTTCCTCTCAGACGATGGAGTTGACCTCAGGATTCACGCAACCCCTACTCTACCCGACATACCGTAATGAGCAAGAACATGAAAAGCGCGAAGCAAAACAAAAACCGCCAGACGTTACATCTGGCGGCTTTATTTTGGTGCGCGCGGGCGAATCTAAAGGCCCTTGGTCGATTTCGGACGTCTTCCGTCTATGCCGATACCGAGATCGTTGAGTTCCTCAGGGCGACGAACCGGTTTCGGTGTCGAGAAATCCTCATCTGGCTCCGGCGGTCCGGCAAGAGATCCACGTGCTCCGGGTTCGCGTCGTAGTCTCGGAACATTCGATCCCTCGATAACGTTCTTGTTGATTCCCGATTCGGGAGGAAGCAAAACCTTGTCTACCATGGCGTCTCTCCAAAGAACTTGGACTGAAAAAGCCTCCCTTTCGGAGGCCTTCTGAGTCGTTTGGTTTCGTTGAACCTAGCAGCTCGAAAGCCTCCCGGAGGAGGTAATAATCGAGATGATTATTCCCTGCTGGCTCATGCGGCTACTGTAGCCCTGCGCCAAAACAGTGTCAATGTTGACTGCTTAGCGAGGGAGGATAGAGTGGGCTTTGGAAACAACCTAGAGGTCGCCATGTCCGAGGCAGAAACCGCTACATCGCCACCCGAAATATTTTCGCCCGAAGATCACATCCGTGAGCTGAACTCGCTGGTCACTAAGACGCCGTATTCTCGCACTCGGATATTCGAAATCGCAAAACACTACGCGGCAGGCCACGATAACGCCATCGAACATAACGACCTTGCGACCGCGCTAGTAAAGGCTGCGGAGATGCATGGTATCGGCGAAGAGCCGCTTGTGGTCGCGGCTCGACGAAAGATTGCGCTGGGCCCGATCAATTGGTGACTGAACGAAGGTCTCTGTGAAGCGCCGGGCTCTACCTCGGCGCTTTACCTTTATTGACAATTTTTACCGTTTGCATATGCTGCCCCTATGCAGTCGTTTTCAGCCCAAACCTTCAGCTTCTTCTTTTTCTTTACCGACCGGAGCGGGGCGACTGTCTAATTTCAAAACGAACGACAGAAAAGCCCCTCTCCGGAGGGGCTTTTCATTGCTCCGAGTCTCTGCCGAAAAGCTTCGACAAAGACTCGGGTCAAGGACCCGGCGAGCGAAAAGCGCAAGAGCTCGTTTGCTCTTTTTGAGCCTCACGGCTCCTGCTCTTTTCGCTTGAGATCGCAACAAAAAAGGAACTCTGCAATGGCGACAAAAAATGGCGGCAGTTTCGTGCGTGACGGCAATAAACCAGCGCATCCGATCCAGCAGCAACAATCTCAGTCGAGCGACGATTCGCAGCCCCACAAGAAGGGTTCGGTACCGGATCCGAAAACGGTCCAAGCCAACGCGCGGCGACGGCTTCAGCGCGCCAAAGAGCGCGACTAGTTCAAAAGATATGTGAGACGACAAACGGCGGTCCAAAAGACCGCCGTTTTCCTTTTCGTTGACAGTTTTAAAGCACTGATGTACCTTGGACGCAGTTAAATCCATTGAGCCGGTTCCTGCAGTAATGCAGGGTTGGGGCCGGTGAGGAAGTAGCTGCATGAGTGGCTATTCGGGCTCTCCCGTAACAGAGATAACCAGTGTCGCAGTCGCGGAGCTGGTGAGAATCAACTAAGGTGGCACCGCGGTGAAAATCGCCCTTATAACACGAGCATATGTTCGTGATATAAGGGCGGTTTTTGTTTTCGAGTACCGCGTTCGCGCAACCCGGAACAGAAGGCGCCACCAGCTCTTTCTGTTCTTTCACAAGGAAAATCACATGGAAACGGAGCGAATCCCCGCTTGGAGTGATTTGGCCGAGCCAAAACCCGAAGAAACGGCAAAACCTGTCGAACCCAAAAAAGCGGAGTCTCCGCCCACACCGACGACCAACGGTGTCGGCTTCGGAAATACCAAACGACCTCTTCGTCGCAGAAGCGGCTGGTCCAGCAACTCCTGAAAGGAAGTGAGATGGCCAAAGTTCTAGTTATCGGACACGACGAAACACGCGAGATTCTCGGCGAAACGATCAGACAACTCCGAGCACGAGGATTCACCGCGTCCGGTTACTTCGATAAAAACATTCCGTATGCCCGGAGAGAAGTCGATTCTGCCGACTTTCTTCTTCTCGGGTTGAGCCGCGCCGGACGACAACACGACTCCGAAGTTCATGCCCGTGAAAAGCAGTTTCTTCAGATGGTCTCAATAGAGTTTCGGAGCCTTCGTTGCGTCCTGGTGTCGGACGTCGACGGCTACATCAGCGCGCCCTATCTCGCTACGTACGGCTCGCTGTTCAAAATTGTCGCTTCTGACAGCTCGGAGGTTGGTTCTCTCTGCCTATTCGAGCAGTACCAAAAGGTTCCTCGCGAACCTGGGCAGATCGTCTCAGCGATCCATGATCTTCTGCAAACGCCCCTTCGTGCATCCGCATGACGGAGCAGAAACGCCGGCCTTCCCAGCCGGCGTTTTCCTTTTTATACAAAATCAAAAGGCGCCGCCGGGATAGGACCGGTCGGCGCCTTGTTCTTTTTATGCTGCACGGAGCGCAGCTTCGTACTCCTCGTCCGCCTTCGCGAGCCCTTCGTGGAACCGTCGTCGGACTACGGCGCAGTGAGGATTGAACTTTACAACGTCGCGGAAAAGCGCGGCGTCGTGACGCACGATATCGACCATATCCATCAAAAGGTCGAACGAAACCGTTCCAATCCGAGAACGGACGAAGTTTGCGAATGACATCGCACGGCCGATGTACTGTGCCAAGAATAGAGACTCGGCGAGAAGCACGTCATGGTCGTCGGCTGTCATGCGTACCACCTCGAGCCCAAGACCTGCTTGGAAGAAACCAAGTACGCTTTCGAAAGCCTCGTCTGTATGCGACTGCTCTGTGGCAACCAAACGTAAGCCGCTCATGTTGCCATTACGCTTCGCAACACCCTCGGCGCCGAACATTGCGTGGAAGCTCATATGTACGCGATCTTTTGCGAGTTCCTGCAACAGCCGCACAGGATGAGCTTGTACCGTGCAGACGTTGATCAGCACGCCACTTCCATCGCACGCAAGCACTCTCCGAAGTACTTGCTCAAACGCGCTGATCGGCGCGGCCAAGATTACTACGTCACAACGAGCAGCTTCTTCGAACGTGAAGAATCGCTCGCCGTCCGGAGTGTATTTTGGATCGTGTACGAGAACTTTCTTCGTCGGCGGCATCTTGTCGTCGAGAAACTTTCCGAAATGGCCGTATCCGATGATGCCCACCGAATGGGCATCCAGATATCGGCGCATGTCCATAAGGGTGTAACTCATTGGATATATCCTTTTTTGTAAGACCCAGGCAGTCTCACGTTTGTGAAAGATCTAGTAGCCTGGTGGGAACATCCGTTGGAGACTCCCATCAAGCCGCTATGCAAAAGCCCCTCCGCGGGGCCTCATTTCGTCCTTTGTTACAGCGACAAAACTATCCCCTGGGGCTTCGATCCTCGTAATAATATGCGTAGCTGTTTTTCATGTATCGGTAGTATACCATCTACTTCTGCTTTTGTCCACGTCGCTTCTCAACCCAGACGAGGAGCGGTGTCGCAAGGAAAATCGACGAGTAGGTGCCGGCGATAATGCCGACCAAGAGCGTAAGCGCGAATACCTGTGTCGATTGCGGACCGAGGATGAAGAGCGCGAGCAAGGTGAGAAGCACGGTGAGGGAGGTGTTGATTGAGCGGGTGAAAGTTTGGCCCAGTGCGCGACCGGCAGTGTCTGCAAAATCCTCGCGACGATTCTTTTCTTGATTAATCCGCAAGTTCTCGCGCACTCGGTCGAAGACAACGATAGTGTCGTGCACCGAAAAGCCAAGCACGGTCAGAATTGCAGTGACAAATAGTGTATCTACCTGCGCGCCTGTTATGTGTCCGAGCAAGGCAAAGAAGCCTGCCGGAACGATGACGTCGTGCAAGAGTGTAACGAGCGCTATCAAGCCGTAGTTCCAAGAAGAGATGGGTTTAGAAACCTTGCGGAACGCGAACGCGATGAAAAGAAGGATGCACAAAAGCACCAATCCGATCGCAGTGACTGAATCTTGTTTGAGTTGTGCACCGATGGTCGGGCCGATCTCATCGAGAGAGTCGACCGTCGCCGGGTACTTGTTGTTGACCGAAAGTATCTGCGGCAAATTCGTGCGCTGGGCGGTCGTGAGATTTGCGGCACGCAAATCGTAATCAGTCGTCCCCGCTTCTCGCAGCGAGTAGCCGGAAAAGCCTGCGGTGTTGAGGGATTGTTCAAGAGCCGTCGGGTCGGGTCGACCGCTCGGATACGTTACCTGCACCAAGGTGCCGCCCGTGAAATCGATGCTTTCGTGCAAACGGAATATCGCGAGCGAGGCGAGCGAAAGGAGGACGATGAGCCCCGTGAGCGCGAAGAACCAATTTCTGTGTTTAATGATGAACATACGTTATTTGGAAAAGCCGGAGCCGAAGAAGAAGTGTGAGAAGGCTCCCTCGCCCTTGAAGCCGAGTGCGTAGAGGAAGGTGCGCGAGATCGAGATGGCGGTCAGCATCGAGATCAAGACACCGAGCCCGAAGACGAGCGCGAATCCTTGAATAATGTCGGTGCCGAACCAGAAGAGGATGACGGCAGTGATCATCGAAGAAATGTTGGAGTCACGAATGGAAGGCCACGCACGTGAAAAACCGTCGCGGATGGCGTCTTCTGCACTTTTACCGCTACGCAATTCTTCCTTCATGCGCTCGAAGATGAGGATGTTGGCGTCGACGGCCATACCTATTGATAGGATAAATGCCGCGATGCCAGCCGCCGTGAGCGTAACAGGAATCAGTTTGAAAAGCGCGAGGATGACAGCGATGTAGACAAGAAGCGCGATGCAGGCGAGAAGACCCGGTAATCGATACCAGAGAATCATAAAGAGCATCACGAGGCCAACGCCGACTAAGCCCGCCAAGAGACCGTCCTGCACCGCCTGGCTTCCGAGCGTCCCAGCGACCGTCTCCGTCGAGATCAGTGTAATTGGAACAGGCAACGCGCCTTCGTTCAAATTAGCCGCTAGGTCTTTTGCTTGCTGCGCCGTGAAGCTGCCGGAGATGACCGCTTCGCCATTTGGAATTGCTTCTTGAATGGTGGGCGTAGTTATTGGAACCCCGTCGATAAAGACCCCGAGAACTGTTCCAACATTCTTGCTTGTTATCTCCGAGAAAAGCTGCGTACCTTCTGAATTGAACTGCAAGACGACGGTCGGCTCCTGTACGATGCCGCTTCCGCTTTGAAATTGCAGCGTCGCGCTGGTGAGGTCCTTGCCCGTGAGTGTCGCAGGCAAGAAGGCTGCATCGATTGAAGTCGTCGAAATAGTCGAGGGAATGGTTGCGCCAGGCTTCAGCAAACGGAACTCAAGCACAGGAGTTTGTCCGATGAGCGCGATCGCCTTTTGCGTGTCGGTGACGCCGGGCAACTCGACAATGAGACGCTGCTCTCCACCGACCGTTTCCGTCTGAACTAACGGCTCTGCCACACCGAAGAGGTCGACGCGACGCAGAACGGTCTCCTGCAAGGCCGACATCGAGCCGGCAACATCTTGCGATTGAATGTCGGTGAGGTCCGCTTGATACACGAGCTGGGTTCCGCCAGAGAGATCGAGGCCGAGCTTAAAGGGCCACGAGCCCGATTCCTGCGTGTGATATACAAAAAAACCGACCCCGATGCCGAGGACGATGATTACCAGCGCCCAGAGGCGTCTGTTGAGCATGCGGAGAGTATACCCGCCAAACGAAACAGTGCAATATGGCTTAACTGTTGGACTTTTCCATCAGGTCGAATAGGTTTTTGAATATCATGGCCACGGCCACGGGGCCGACGCCCCCGGGAACGGGAGTGAAGACCGCCGCGACATCTGCGCAAGCCGGATCACAGTCGCCTACCACTTTGCCCGCTTGCTCCGAAGCGCCTGCATCGATGAGCGCAGCTCCCTTTTTGAGGTGTTCTGGCTTGATGAATCCGGGATTGCCGGCGCCGCAAACGACGACATCCGCTGTTTTCAAATCCTCTATCGAACCTTCTTCCAGGGTAAACATGGATACGTTTGCCCCAAGCTTTTTGAAAAGCGCAGCGGTCGGTGCGCCGACCAGGCGACCTGCGCCGATGACGACCGCGCGCTTGCCCGTAAGCTCTACCTTTGAGCGCGAAAGTATTTCGACGATCGCCCGTGCGACAGGTGCCTCGACAAGATGGTCGCCGCTCGCTGTTGAAAGTGCGTCCACGTCTTTATCATCGCGAATTGTGGAGAGGACCGCATTCACATCGGCCGACTTCGGAAGAGGCAATTGCACGATAATGGCGTCGACTTGGGGCGTGAGCGTTTGTACGAGCGTCATCATCTGCTCCGTATTCACTTCTTTGTCAGCGTCCAAGCGCTTCACTTCGACACCGAGTTGTTTCGCTGCGCGCATCTTGATACCCACGAAGGACTCAATAACCGGGTCGTGCCCGGCAACGATGATGCCGAGCCGTGGATTGCGTTCAAGGTGCCCTCGGCGCGCCGTGAGTTCTTTATAGATGTCCTCCGCGATCGCACGCCCGTTGACGATCATGCAATACGCATCAATCTTTTTAATTCCACGATTCCCTCTTCAAGCAAGACGGTCGGCTCCCAGCCGAGCAATTCCTTCGCTTTGCGATTGTCAGCCTTTGAATCATGCGATTCTACACGCGGCGGTCCGTACACGATGCCCTCTTTGCCCCCATTGATGAGTTCCGCAAGAAATTGGATCGTCACGTTACGCCCCGCGCCGATGTTGATGGCCTCGCCTTTCCCAGCGTTTTGCGACCATCCAGCAAGAATATTTGCATTCACAACATCCTTCACATGCGTATAATCGCGCGTGATCGTGCCGTCACCGAAGATCGTGAGCGGTCGTCCCTCTTTTTTCGCAAGTAAAAACGCGCCGACCGCAAGCGCGTACGGTCCTGTCGGATCGAGTTTCGGGCCGTAGACGTTGAAATAGCGCAGACATACCGTTTCTAGCCCATAGATACTGGGCCAAATCTGGGCGAATAATTCGCCAACATATTTTTGCAAACCGTACGGATTCACCGGATTCGCGATCATCGTTTCGACAAGCGGCATCGTAGTCTGGTCGCCGTACGAAGAACCAGAGGATGAATAGACAACGCGGCGCACCTTCGCTTGTGCGGCTGCGGTGAGGACAGATACGGTGCCGGTGATGTTCTGGTCGGTCGTCTCAACGGGATGTTCCACAGAATACGGCACACGCGGGATGGCAGCGGTATGAAAAACTACGTCGGCACCTTGAAATATCGGCTGGATCTTGTCGGTCGAACGGATGTCAATCTCATGGTACGTCGCCTTCGGGTTGAACCTGTCCTCGCGCTTTCCACCCACATAATTGTCTACCACATGCACGTCAAAGCCACGTTCGATGAGCGCATCGACCAAATTAGAGCCGATGAATCCCGCTCCTCCGGTCACGACAACCTTTTGCATTGGGGCATTGTACTACGACCCGCGTGCGCTCAAAATGATGCGAATGGTCTGGAGCATGATGAAAATATCGAGAAAGAACGAACGGTGTTTGAGGTAGTAGAGGTCGTAGGAAAGTTTCTCCTTGGTCTCGACGATGTCGGTGCCATGGTGCGGGTCGCGGTCGTGCTTGAGCTGTGCCCAACCCGTAAGGCCCGGGGCGATGAGGTAGCGCGCGTTGTAGTACGGGATCTTGGCGCTGTATGTGCCGGCAATCGCTGGCAATTCTGGGCGCGGCCCAACGAGCGAAAGATCGCCGCGCACTATGTTCCAAAGCTGCGGCAACTCATCGATGCGAAGCAGTCGCAACCATTTGCCGACGCGCGTGACCGTAAGCGATGTCTTCCCGCTTTTGCCGTACTGCCCGTCGTCGTTACCGCTCATGCTGCGGAATTTTAAGATGCGGATCGGTTCTTGGTAGCGACCAACACGTGCCTGAGTGATAAAAACCGGTCCGCCGTCGTCGAGCTTGATGGCCAAAATGACAAATGGGTACACGATGAGCGAGATGATGCCCGCAATCGCAGAAACGACAGTATCTATGCCACGTTTGAGAACATCGTAGAGTATCGAAGTACCAATATTGCCGAGCACCCATTCATAGCTGATGAGCGAAAGCGGTTCGCGTTCGAATACTTCCTGGTACAGCTCGACTGCATCCACAAGTGCAAAACGCTTTTTATGGAACGCGGCGTCATAGATTATCGGGAGCGCAGAAGAGACAGCGCGGTCGGAAAGATCGACAACGATGAACGAAACGCCGGTGTCGACGGCGACACGACACGCTTTTTGGATGATCTCGTGCGAAGGCGCTTCCTTGGTGTCGATGGCGTAATCAAAGGCGAACGCGAAGTGACCTTTCTTAACCTCTTCCGCAAGATGCTTGGCGTCCGGGCCGGAAGCGATGAGAACGCCGCGGATCTTTCGTCCTGAACGCATGCGCGGATACAGAGAGATGCGCCATAAAAATATGAGCGCAGAAGAAACGAACAGGTAGAGAACGAGGATTGTTTTTGGCGCGATACCAAAAACCGGCGTAAGAAAGAAAAAGATGGCGGCGATGAGGATGTTGATGATCTGCGTGTACAGAATGGTCGAAAAGAGACGACTTCTGAAAAGCGGCGTGTGTCGGCCATATAATCCTGCGAGGAAAAATACGACGACCCACGCGATGAAGAGGAAGGAGAACGGCACCAAGTGCTGTTTGAAGAGCGCTGCGGAAGGCGGCTGTAGATAGCGTAACGCGAGCGTGACCCAAAGCGCGACAATGAAAACGAGGATGTCGCCGATCAAAAGCGCAAGATATTCGCGCTTGGGCATGAGTGTCATACGTGCTAGTATCATACAATCAATTTGAGTATGAATCAAGGCCACCGGAAGGTCCTCTACGTCATCACCAAAAGCTCCTGGGGAGGCGCGCAGCGCTATGTATATGATCTTGCAACGAATTTGCCGAAGGATAGGTTCGATGTCGCAGTAGCACTTGGGGGGAATGGACTGTTAAAAAAGAACTTGGAGGAAGCGGGAATACGGACCATCACGATCGGATCGCTCCAGCGTGACGTTTCTTTAAGTAAAGAGCTCAGTGCCACGCAAGAATTGGTCTCTATCTTCAAAAGAGAAAAGCCGGAGGTCGTTCACCTCAATTCATCTAAAGCCGGAGGTCTCGGCGCACTCGCCGCACGACTCGCTGGGGTGAAGAAAATCATCTTTACCGTACACGGACTTCCAGAAGACGAGAGCCGCTCTCCCCTTTCGCGATGGCTCATCAAGCTTGCAACGAGAATTACGTTCATGTTTTGCACCGACGTCATCGCTGTTTCGAAAAATAACTTCAATCGCATCCACTCCACAAAAGCGCACTTGATATATAACGGCATCGACCTAAATATGTCTTTTGGTTCGGGAGAAATCATACGCACGGCATTTCCCGCTGGAGTAAAGATTACTGGGACCGTTGGCGAACTGAATAAAAATAAAAATCAGGTCGTACTTATTGAAGAAGCGAACGGTAATCCACAAATGTATGTGGCAATAGTCGGCGAAGGTGAATTGCGCGGATCTCTGGAGAAGAAAATCAAAGAATATGGCCTGGTTGAGCGAGTAAAACTCTTCGGGTATGTTCCGGCACGAGACGTGCTCAAGGGCTTCGACGTCTTCGCGCTCCCTTCGATTAAGGAAGGTCTCCCCTACGTACTCTTAGAAGCCCGACGTGCGGAATTACCAATCATCGCCAACCGCGTCGGTGGCGTGCCTGAAATACTTGATGCAAAAGACTTGAGTGAATTCTCACTAAAGAAGATGCTCGAACGAACAGTCGCGCTGTACTAAACGGCCCCCACGATCTCGGTTTCGCTTCTCGCCTGCAAAGGACGCGAATGACGACGCATGCTCATTAGTATTCCGAGCGCAAAGTATTCGGTAATGAGGTGTGAGCCGCCGTAACTCATAAACGGCATTGTTGTGCCGGTTATGGGCAACAGGCCCATGTTCATTCCCGCATGTACCAAGAATTGCGCGGTCAGGTAAGTCGCAATGCCGGCGGCAAAAAGCATGTCGAAATTGTCCGCTCCGCGCATGGATATGGCGAGGATACGCAGAATAACGACGATGAATAGACCGATGAGAATAAGAACGCCAACAAATCCCCACTCTTCGGCGAAGGCCGCAAAAATAAAGTCCGTCTGGTATTCAGGCAAAAATTGTAGTTTCGATTGCGTTCCGTACCCGATCCCTTTCCCAAAAAGTTCCCCAGAGCCGACCGCCACTGTCGACTGGTAAGCGTTGTACCCGGTCGTCTGGATATTGGCGAGTGGGTGGATGAAGGTGAGAATTCTGTCTTTTTGATATTGATGCAACCCGAAGTGCCAAAGCGCGGCGAACACGAGTACACATGTTATGACGATGGCCGCGAGATGTTTCCAAGAAATGCCCGCAACGAGCACCATGCCGAACCAGATAGCGGCGATGATGAGAGCGCTTCCAAAGTCAGGCTGCAGAAAAACGAGCACGAAGAGAACAAACGCATAGGCGCCGGACACGAAGATGTGTCGAATGTGGGCGATCTCCACGTGACGTCGAGCGAAATATTTCGAGAGAACGGCGACGAGAATGAGCTTGGCCGGGTCGGATGGTTGTACGAAAAATACTCCAAAATTGAAACGGTTTTGCGCGCCCTTCACGACTGAGCCAAAAACGAAGATGAGCGTGAGCAAGAAAACGATGATGCCGTAGAGCGCGGAGAGAACTTGGGTACGCCGCAGAAATGAGTAGTCCGGCAGGCTCGCAAGAAAAAATACAATGATCGCAGTGCAGATCCAGACGATTTGCTTGTCGAAAAAGTCATTCTGTACTGAAAAGCTTTTCATTGTCACGAGCCCGAGCAGAGAGATCGCCAACGCGGCAGCAAAGAGGAACCAGTCGATATGAGCGAACGTGCGAGACTTCCGCATACTATTCTTTAGCTGTCGGGTCCGCCTGCGGAGCGACGACAGGAATGATGTCCACGCTTCCTACGGGAGCTGAGAAAGCAGACGGCCACGTGAAGATTATTTGCGTGCTTGCGCCAGCATCGAGCCTTGGGATAGCCGTTTGAGAGGTCGCGATGGCGTCCCCCGCCGGATCAAATACGGTCGCCACAAAGATTGGGCTTGAAATATCTGAAACGGAAGAATTCGTCGCAACGGCTGTCACTTCGGAGGAACTCGCGGCGCTCGTGTCCTGTTGGTTATTTATCTTTATCGCTTGTTCGACTCCTACGACCCGCTCCCAGACCGGTGGCGAGGTAAATTGGAATCGTGCGGAGAGCGCATCGCGATTTCCAGTATCGATGCCCCCTATGAATATCGGCGTTATTCCTCCGGGCATAATGAAAGTGACGCCGGTTTGGTCTGCGACGAGTAGGTTTTGACTGTCGTAGAGTTGAAGCTCATATGGAGCTTGAAGCACGCCAGCATCCTGGTTGGGATTCTCAACATAGGCGACGGCGTCGTAGAGCCCATCGCGGACCTTGAGTGCCCGGGTCCACAAAACTCCTGTCGGTTGCAAAAGCGAGGGATTAAGGAGAAGACACGGGCCGCCTTCGTCTACTGCGGTCTCGCCTTGGTTTTGGATACCGTCGTGGCAGGTGGGAGCGATTGTCAGGAAATGATACGCAACGGGACCGCCAACGACGATCGCAAAAAAGATAATAACGCCAGTGATATAGAGGAAGCGTCGGCGTGTAGCCCAAGACATACCGTCATTTTACAGCCGAAGCGGCCCGAGACCAAAGGTCTCGGGCCGCTTCTCTTTAAACGCTCTGTGTTGGCGGCGACCTACTCTCGCCATAAAGACTACCATCGGCGCAGAAGGGCTTAACTGCCGTGTTCGGAATGAGAACGGGTGTTTCCCCTTCGCCAAACCACCAACACACAACGCTCAAAGAACTTCGGTGAAAACCGAAGAACGACACAAGAAATAGAAAACAAAATTGTTACGCGACTCCCACAATTCCTTTCGAGAGTTCTGTCGGGGTATTAGTACGCCTCGGCTAAGTGCATTACTGCACGTGCACCTGGCGCCTATCAACGTGGTCATCTCCCACGGCCCTATAACGATTTCTTATCTTGGGGTTGGCTTCCCGCTTAGATGCTTTCAGCGGTTATCCATACCCGACATAGCTACGGGGCGTTGCCACTGGCGTGACAGCCCCCAGACCAGAGGTCGGTTCATTTCGGTCCTCTCGTACTAGAAACAAATCCCCTCAAAAATCAACGCCTACAGCAGATTAAGACCAACCTGTCTCACGCATGTTTATATTTCCCGATCTTATAGAGGAAATAGTTTCTCACGAATTACTTCGTGCATTGGACTGTAACTTCACCGGTTCTCGGTGTTCAACATTCAGTCTCTACGGACGTCGAGATCTTCTCGACTTTCCTCGGTGTTGTCCTTGTTTAGGATTTCACCGATATAAGTTGAATTGGTCGCACACTATTCCTAGTATGCGCCGCCGTGAATTCTGTCGATTTCTATACCTCGGGATTCAAACCATTCAATCCTCCAGCTGGAAGGCTTAGTCTTCCACTGAAATGCTGAACGGTTTGAACCCAGCTCACGTACCTTTTTAAATGGCGAACAGCCATACCCTTGGGAGCTTCTCCGCCCCCAGGTTAAGATGAGCCGACATCGAGGTGCCGAACATTGCCGTCGATTTGGACTCTTAGGCAATACCAGCCTGTTATCCCCAGAGTAACTTTTATCCGTTAATCTTCCGCCGCATCTAATGCGGGCGGTCGGTTCACTTTGCTCCGCTTTCGCGCCTGCTTGTCATGTACGACTCGCAGTCAAGCCACCTTCTGCCAATGCGCTATCGGTACGGTTTCCATTCGCACCTAGGTGACCTTAATAGGCTCCTCCGTTACTTTTTAGGAGGACAGCGCCCCACCGAAACTGTCCATCAGGTACTGTCTCGCCCGGGTTTCTCCCGGGAGGTTAGAACATACAGTCGTAAAGAGTGGTGTTGCATTGACGGATCCACAAAGGCCAAAACCCTTGCTTCAAATCCTCCCACTTACGCTACGCAGCACGCCCGTATGCCCAATACCAAATTACAGTAAAGCTTCTGGGGTCTTTTCGTCTAGCTGCAGGAAGGCGGCATCTTCACCGCCCTTGTATTTTCACCGAGCAAATCCTCGAGACAGTTCCCCAGTCGTTATACCATTCGTGCGCGTCTGAACTTACCAGACAAGGAATTTCGCTCTTTGTTTCCTTTCAAAGGACCATTTCTTCATCCTCAAACAAATTACATTGTCTCAGGAGCATGACGTATGGCCTCTCATTTGAGTCATGTTGTTATAGGACCATGACACGCGTTACCGCGTATCGAGGTAGCTTTGCACTCACTCATTATAATCGTCCCAGTCCTTCCGCATTCCTCTTTCGAGAAATGCGAAACCTTAGGACGATTATAGTTATCGCCGACATTCACCGGGGCTTATGAAGCGCCAGCAATACGTATTGCTACGTAAGACCGACCTCACTTGACCTTCCGGCATTGGTCAGGCATCACCCCCTATACTTCCTCTTACGAGTTTGCAGGGAGCTGTGTTTTTGGTAAACAGTCGCCAGGGAATAATTCTCTGCGGCCCTTCAAGTAAATGAAGGGCTGACCTTATTGCTAACTTACGGTCGCTTTTTTGCCGAGTTCCTTGAGGATCTCTCACTCGTTCGCCTTGGGCTACTCGCCCTGAACACCTGTGTCGGTTTGCGGTACGGTTTGTATATAGATAAGTTTAGAAGCTTTTCTTGGAAGCGCGCTCCTCTGAATTCGCTTTGACGAATCTCCACTTCTCCCCTGCGCTCTCATTTACGCTGCGGATTTACCTACAGCGCACAATCATGCAGTGAACCCCAATCCAATAAGGGGCCCAGAGTACAGCTCTCCGTCACTCCATCACTCTATACACAAGTCACGGAATATTAACCGTGAATCCATCGCCTCCGGCATTCGCCATCGGCTTAGGACCGACTAACCCTTCGATGATCTCCATTGCGAAGGAAACCTTGTTCTTTCGGCGTGCAAGAATCTCACTTGCATTGCGGTTACTCGTGCCAACATTTTCACTTCCGATCGCTCCAGCATGGGTCACCCCTTTACCTTCATCGCGATCAAAACGCTCTCCTACCACGCCTGCGCAAAGCGCGAGAAATCCAAATATGTCTATTTAGACTTCTTGTGCTTCGCACAAGCATCCGCAGCTTCGGTACCATGCTTAGCCCCGATCATTTGTGGCGCAGAATCTCTAAATCAGTGAGCTGTTACGCTTTCTTTGAATGGTGGCTGCTTCTAAGCCAACATCCTGACTGTCTGAGAAATTCCACCTCCTTATTTGCACTTAGCATGAATTTAGGGACCTTAACTGGCGGTCTGGGCTGTTTCCCTTTTGACGTATGGAGCTTCGCCCCCATCGTCTAACTGCCGTACTATAACCTCTGGTATTCGGAGTTTGATAGAGGCAGCGACCTTTCGGTCTGTCCGCTTCTTCCAGTGCTCTACCCCCAGAGGGAACATACGACGCAAGCCCGAAAGCTCTTTCGGAGAGAACCAGCTATTACCGGGTTCGATAAGCTTTTCACTCCAACCCACAGCTCATCCCGAGATGTTGCACAATCTATGAGTTCGGCCCTCCCTTTGTATTTCTACAAAGTTCAGCCTGGCCATGGGTAGCTCACCCGGCTTCGGGTCTGATACGTGCGACGAACGCGCTATTCACACTCGCTTTCGCTGCGGCTCCATCCGAAAGGACTTAGCCAAGCCGCACGCATCAACTCGTTGGCTCATTCTTCAATAGGCACGCAGTCGCGGCCTTGCGGCCGCTCCTACTCCTTGTAGACATGTGGTTTCAGATCTATTTCACTCCCCTCACCGGGGTTCTTTTCACCTTTCCCTCACGGTACTTGTTCACTATCGATCTGAAGAAGTATGTAGCATTACCAGTTAGTTCTGGTGTATTCACCCGAGCTATTCATGTCTCGAGTTACTCAAGAACTACAGCCATGAAGATGCTTTGTTTTCGTGTACGGGACTATTACCCCCTAGGGTCGAGCTTCCCAGCTCGTTCCACTAACTAAGCATTTTGTAACTTCACCTGTTTCCAGCGCTGTAGCCTATACCCCCATTCACAATATCGCGCAACGAGTTTCCTCGCGTCGCGGTATTGTGGCTGAGTTTGTGCTCCTCCCGTTTCGCTCGCCGCTACTCAGGGAATACCTATTGGTCTCTTTTCCTCTTGGTACTGAGATGTTTCACTTCCCAAGGTCTGCTCTTTCCATCTGTTAAGTAGAAAGTTATCGAGGTTCACTCGATAGGGTTGCCCCATTCGGAAATCTCCGGATCAAAGCTTGCTTGGCAGCTCCCCGAAGCTTATCGCAGCTAAACCGCGTCCTTCATCGCCTTCTTCAGTCAAGGCATCCACCACACGCCCTTACTCAGAACTCCTCGAAAGGAACTCTGAGAACCGCGTATTGCACGCATCCCCTACAAGAGGGATGCGCGACTTTTTTGTTTTCTTTTGTTCATCCACACAGACATCCTCGATGGACGTTTATGCAGACGAATTCCTGCATTCCATTTCGGAAAGACCAGGCTCGTCTGGCCGCGAGGCCAAACAAACTTGAACCGAAATGGAACGTTTGATTCTTTCTTGTGTCGTTCTTCAGTTTTCAACGAGCAACATATGATGTTTTGCTCGTTTCGAGCGTAAAAAAGGCCGCTTTCGCGGCCGCCGATGTGCGCGAGTTTCCCCGCCTTACGGTTGCCGCTTTTTCGTACCCATTCCGAACACCATATGTGCTGCGGAGTATAGTCGAGGCGGTATTGCCTGTCAAATTTAAGCGCTATCCTCCAGTAGTTCCTCGGCTTTTTTGAGGTCTTCGGGGGAGGTAATTTCGAACCACTTATCGGTTTTGACCGCCCGGAATGGGATATCGAGCTTTTTGGCCGCCTCTATAACCGTTTGCGGCAAGCCAAATTCATCGCTTCCAGGCGCTTTGCGGACCATGTGATTCTTAAAAATACGGGTATCGAGGACGAGCAGGTTGGTACCAAGAAGACCTGGCGTTGCCCCATGATTTCCCTCTGTAACTTTGAGGATCAAGCCATGCTTATCAACCTCCACCTTCCCTTTCGAGCGGATCTCATCGCGATGCTGTACGAGCAATACCCAGTCTTTTTCTTGTATACACTTCTCGACATCCGATTTCGCATACAAATCGTCGGACATCATGACGACGAAGCGGTCGTGCAGAATATCTTTTGTTCGCCATAATGCGCCTGCCGTTCCGTCGAGCTTGTCCTGCTCAACGTAGAGCATTCTTTTTCCGTTCCATTCGCCACCAAAGCGCTCGTGTATCAATCCACCTAAGTAGCCGACGACGACGATTACTTCATCTATCTCGTCCGGCAGCGCATCGAACTCGTATTCAAGAAGTGTTTTCTTGCCGAGAGGAAGAAGTGCTTTGGGCAAGCGCTCTGTCAATTCTTTCATACGTGTACCGCGTCCCGCCGCCAAGATGACTGCCTGCATAAATTGATTGTACATAAACGAAGCCGCCGGCGCGAGGCCGGCGGCTTCAAAACAAATAGCTTCGATTACAGCTGGTGATGCGCGATGTCAGCGCGGATCTTTTCGATCGCCCGCGCTGCGGCTTCCTTGCCACCGAGGCCGAAGGCCAAGCCAAAGGCAAGCGAGAGCGCAATGACGACACCCGTGAAGAGTGTCTGCAAAAGCGCTGTTGCGATGCCAAGCTGGGTGAGCGCAGCCATGATAGCCGTTATCCAGATCGCCCACTTGGCGACTGTGCCTGCGAAGTTGCCTGAGCGAGCGCCAGCGGCGCGCGCGGAACCCGAAACAAGTCCCTTCACAACTTCCGCAACGATCGCTCCCAAGATAAGGATGAGTGAAGCGACGATAACTTGCGGCAAGTACAAGAGGACCACCGTTTGCAAGAAGATGGTAACGCGCGTGAGCCCGAGGATATCGAGTGACGCGACGAGGAACACCAAAACGACGAACCATTCAACGAGCGTGCCGAGGAAGCGGCCGACGTCGAGATTGAAACCGGCGCTTTTTGCAGCGTCGTTGAGTCCGGCAGCTTTCAAAGCGTCGTCGATGCGAAGTACCTTGACCACCTCAACCACAACGCGGTAGAGGATGATACCGATAATCCATCCGACGAGGAATACGATTACGGCTGCGAGTATCGCTGGGAGGTAGGCGACCGTGGTGTACCACAGGTCGTTGAACGATCCCGAGACCGCGCTAGCCGATTGACTGACGATCATAGAGGTAAAAATGATGAGTAATTGTTAATAAAACAGCAGTTCGACCCGCTTTATATCAATAGAATAATGATAGCACTCACAAATGAACCGCCTGCCTGAGCTCAAACAGCTTGTGGATTAGACTTTGTGGCTCTATAGAGCCTTATTCCAGGATTTTTGCTCGGTCTAGGAGTATCACGTGAGGAAAATCGAGGGTATCGCGTACCAAACGGTCCTGGATGGTCAGACGATACCGAAGCTCGGGCAACGTGAACGAGGCGTAGCGCAGTTCCCTGCCAAAAACTGGCTCTAGCGCTTTGATGGCGTGCTCAAGGCGTCGTTCGGAAAGTTCGTCCGCAGCGACCAAAATATCGACAGGTCTCGTTGCATCTCCTACAAAACTGCCAGACAAAACGACCGCACCGAGCTTGCCGCACGGTTTCAATGCGCTAAGTATGTTCTCGTACCGCATCGGCGAGATTTCATGAACGAACGCCGAGAGTGCGCGTAGGTGGGTAAATTCGGAATTGAGCATCCAGGTGTCTATCTTTGTTTTTGCATGCACCTTACGAACGCTCCCGTTGCCGAGCGTTATCGAAGCAGACTTCCCTTTTTTGACGACTCCCCACTTCTCGAGCACCTTAACTTCTCGTGCAGCGGCTTGCGCGGATATGCCGGCGAGCTTGGCGACGTCTTTGAGAGGATGCGCGCGTTCCGAGTCGAAAACGAAGACTCGCAAGAGCTTGGCCAACGCGGGCTTACCCATGAAAGCGCCAAGGAAGTCGCTCTCTTTCATGCCCCGATAGTACCACCGAGAACGTCTTTGACTAGAGGCGCACAGGTGGTTACAGTTGCCCTAGCGAAACACCGCGAAACTTCTAGAGAGGATGCAACAAAATGGCACGCAGCCTTCCCGCTACCGATGAGGCCATAGTGGCCGCTCTCGAGTCCATCGTGAAAAGCGAAAACCACTCCTTCGGACTCAAATGGTCCGGGGACGAGACGGTCCTTAGCAGTGCAGCCTTCGGCGGCTGCGTCCATCACGCCGATCTTTATTGGTTCGAGAAGAAGCAAGATGGATTCAGCTACCTCGAAGGCAAGCAGACCCTGCGGCACTTCATCAAGCAGCTCCGGGGCCGCGAAAAACAACTGGCTGCCGCAGCCTAGGACGAACTGCTCACAAACCAAAAGCCCGGGCTCACGCCCGGGCTTTCCGTTTGCGAAAAGAAAAGTTTACTTGAGCGTAACTTTTCCACCCGCGGCTTCGATTTTGGTCTTCCACGCCTCCGCGTCCTCTTTCTTGACGTCGGTTTTGAGCATGACCGGTGCGCTTTCCACCATCGTCTTCGCTTCCGCGAGGCCGAGGCCGAGAGCCTCCTTGACCGCCTTGATGACGGCGATCTTCTGCTCGCCCATCGAGGTGAGCTCGACGCCGAACTCTGTCTTCTCTTCGGCTGCCGCTGCTGCAGGGCCTGCGACGGCAACTGCCGCTGCCGAAACTCCCCACTTCTCTTCGATGGCCTTAACGAGCGTGTTGAGCTCGACAACTGTCATCTTTTCGACTGCTTCGATTATTTGTTCTTGTGTCATAGATGTTTATTAATTGACTAGTATTACTTCTTCTCCCCTACTTTGCTCAAGACGACCGCCAATCGCTGGCGCGGCGAGTTGAGCAACTGCGCGAACATCGCTCGCAAACTTTGCATCGGCGGAATGGTCGCGATCTGCTGCATGTACGCTGCGTCTACAAGCTTCCCCTCGAAGAGGCCTCCGAGAATAGTAAGTTTGTCGGCGAATTTCTTGCCGAATTCTTGCAACCTACGGGCGGGAGATGTAACGTCTCCCTGGCCTCCGTAGGCAATCGCAACTTCCCCATCGAGCGTCGCTTCGTCGGATTTGTGTCCGAGCGTATCGAGCGCACGACGGATCAGGGTCTTTTTCGCTACGGTGTAGCCGATTCCCTCTTTGCGCAGCTCTCGGCGCATCGCACTTTCTTCCGCGACCGTCACTTTGGAAAAGTGAATGAACACGGTCGTTGCCGCATTCTTCATAGCGCCCTCGAGCTTCTGTATGATCTCCTGTTTTTGTTCTCTGGTTTGTGCCATATAGCAACAATTCTTTTTACCAAGGCTGGGCCATGCCCAAGAGAGTTTCGACCTCAGCAAGTCTGATGTCATTTCTGACCGCTCGCTTTCTCTGGCCTTGTGGGATGCAGTGTACAGAATTCGAGCGCCGCGTCAAATCCATTGACTTTTCAGTCAAATATGCTATTGTATTTCGGGAAAAAGACGTCAAACAGTGGACGGGGCCTCGAGTAAAAATGAGGCTTCGCATGCAACTTGCTTCACCTACCAGCGCCAATGTTGCGCGGGAGATATTCCGCCAGCGGTATCGTTACAGCGACCTGTTCCTGAGTGTGATGCTCGAAAGCCTGAATAACCTTATTCAGGGCAAGAGAGCAGCATTTCTCGAACCGGACGATCGTGCCGATCTACGCGAGGATACGCTTTGGATCTGCTACAGCTCTAACGTGCTACTCGCTTCGCGGTTTCCAAGACGTGTCGAATAAGTTCAACCAATGTAGCCGGGGTCCGCGAGGACCCCGGCGCAACCTTTAGGGAGTTCACAATGAAAACAGTACTGTTGGTAAGGTTGCCTCCCAACGAGCAACCGGTTCCAAAACTGGCCAGAACGCAAATGGACGTGGCGCTCAAGGAAACTTCGAAGCTACTCAGGGACTGCTTTCGCGACGAATGGGACGAGCTGCAGAAGCTCTTGCGACTCATCAAAGACTTGGAGCAGATGAACAGCAAGGATGCGATCCCCCTCATTGACGAACTCAAGCCTGTGAGCAAGTTCTTTCTGCGATTCACACTCAGCGTGTACGGCCTCAAGCTCGGCCTAACCGAATCCGAAGCCTAAACGTCTAGCCCATACCTAAGACGCGAAAGAAATCGCCAAGAGGCGAACGTCGCGCAAGCGCCGGAGACCAGCAAGGTCCCGGCGTTACTTTTTTATTTGAGCATCAGCGCTTCTGCAGCCGAAGCTTGCTGCGCGGCATCCTCGCTCGCTGATAGCTTGCTGACTGCTATAGTTACGCCGAAAAAGACGGTTATGAATACCAAGAACCCTATGACAAATCGAAAGAATGAACTCGCTGGAGTGGGCTGCATAGCAATATTATACAACACGCTTATGGACTTGTCGGTGGGAATGGTGTCATACGGAGCGTCGATGCATTGCCATCGACCGAAGCAAAAAAGGAGACGAGGGGCGTACCAGAAGCGATATCCCCTTCGCAGCTAGTGCAGTGAACCTGCAGGTTATTTTCATCGTCCCAAAGAATCCAGTGCGTCGAACTAGCCATGCGGAAGGAATAGTAGCGGATGAAGGGCGTCAGCGATGTTTGCGGCGGAGCGAAGCCGAATGAAAGAAATGGAAATGAACAGTTGCTTGTGAGCGCGAGCCCTTCGGCGTTGAAATGTCTACCGTCGTTGTAAGGTGTGAGAAAACGCAAGTGCACACGCAAGAGTCCGCCGACGTATTCAGCGTTTTCATACGATGGGTCGAAAAAGTATCCGGTCGCTGAGATACTCGGACAGCCCGCAGGAGTTGGCCCCGAGTTGGTGAACGAGGGCGGTTCTCCTGTTCCGAATATTTTCAGCCCACGCGAAACGAACGAGCTGACATCGTCGCTGCTGTCGAAATTTCCGCCGTCGAAGGCGATGGATGTATACACGGGCAACTGGGCCGGAATGTCGTAGCTCCCGATAATGAGATTGTTTTGATCATCCCAAACATCGAAATGCGTCATCGAAGTGAAGCGAACGCTCCAACCCAGTACGCCGGATGGCAGGGTGAGTGAGAGCGGGTTGTGCGTGTCGACAGGTCCGGAGGTGTTACATTCGTCGTCGAAATAGTTCCAGGTGAGGGTGAATTTGCCGTCCTCTGTATTTTCAAAATGATATACAAGAAAACCGGCGGCGGAATAATCGGCCTGGTCTTTATCGCTTGAGAAAAAGTCTCCTTTTGTTGAGAGCGTCGCGGGTCCGCATGTGGGAAGCGTCGGTTGTTGCTCAGGGCCAAGGTCGGGAGTCGTGGAAGCGGTTGAGGTCGCTACGGTATCGGATGTTTCATCGTCCGAAGGACTACTCTCCACTTGCTCCGGATCTTGAGATTGCTCAGCGACCTGTGACGACGTCGCCTCGCTTTCTGGATTCTCGACCGCAGGGAGTGGGGCCGCTGCAATCGCTACATTCCCTCCCCCACCTCCACCAAAACCCGGCGATATTGATATGGCAGCTGGCAAAGACGATGTCGTCGAAGCCGCTACTTTTTGTGGTACAGGTTGCGCAACTGGTTGAATCGGTGGTGGTGAAAGGTCTTGATGACTCAACGTTGGCTGCTTTGGTTGCGGCTTGCTCGGAAGTGGCGCGGATTCTTCCTCCGGCAAATCTTGGCCATTCAAAAGAGCTTCGTAGTCGGCTTCGGTCAGGCTCGAACCGTAAAGCGCTTTTTCAACAGAGAATGCGGTGCCAGCGTTTTGGGCGTCGGGCTTTGGAAACACGGAAAAGACAGCGTCCGCGATCCCGGCATTGACCACTTGGGTCAGCGCACTGCCTGCGGATGCCACAGCAGATAGTGCTGATTCCGCCGCACTCGTCGCCTTGCTTGCGACGGAATCCACACCCACGACTGCCGGATCCGCCAGGGAGAAAGCCGTCTTTTGTGCATCGTAGACAAGCCCGAGCGAAGGCGTTTTAAAGCAAGTATCGCTAGAGGTGCCTTCGGCAGTTAATTTTGCGAGAGACGCGTCGATGTCGGAAACAATGCGCGGTGCGGCCCCCGCGAGATAGTCCTCTACAAAATGATGGCCGCCATAGATGTCGGTATCATCGCCAGGCTGTGGCGGGATCAGAATGTTCGCAGGTAATGGCCCTGGCGCGCCAGCCTCCGCGTCCCACACACGCACCTGATTGACCAGTTTGTCATTGCCGGAAGTGAGATAGGTGCCGTCGCCTTCCACAGCGTTCGCGGGAGTTGCCAGGTTGTACACGCTTATCGACTCCGGCGGCACGCCATTGTGGACGAGGTAGTCGTACATCTCATTGGTGTAGAACGTTCCCTGTGAATGGCCGAGGAGTAAAAGCTTCCGAGTTTCTACGTCGGGCGCTATCTGTTCTAGGATCGTGTCCAGATCGTAATCGCTTATCGGCGAGCCCAGCGCTTGAGTTACGGACTGGAGTTCGTCGCCATACCCATCCAGGTGCGAAGGATTATATCCCATTTTGAAACTAACATCTTTGGAGCCGCCGTCTCCATAAAATCTATTTTCTAGTGCAAAGAGGTCGTTCTTGGCATCCGCGAGACTTGTCAGGATGCCGTTCACGTATACGACCGTCGCTCCGTCGTTTGTGCACAAGGCCGAAGCCAGGCTCGGAGTTAAAGCCAGCAGTAACGCCAGTACCAAAAAAACTTGAGCTCTCATAGCTGCACGTCGCAAACCTCTGATGGATCGGTGCCAAACGATGTCATGTATTTTTTCAACATGCCCTCCCGGTACTCTTCCCGCTCTTTGGTATTGAAGACCTGTGCTTCTACCTCTTTTGCCCGAACGTCGTTTGAAATGCACAAATATCCTCGGCCTTCTTGTTGGAGCACCGCAACGAGCGTCGTGGAGTCGAACACATCCGTGAATTCCATCTGCAGCTCCATCGCATATTGCAATTCAGCAGCTCGGATGACTGTCGAGGTCGGATACGCGGCGAAAATAGCGAGTTCGACATCGTCGCGAATGCCGTTGCCGTTGGCATCAATTCCTACGAGAGTCGCATCAATTGCGTTTGGATTAAACGGTGGTGGAAGATGGCTGCCATCGACATCGTCCATCGTGAGCTTCTGCGTCTCAATTTTACTTACAGCCGTTTTTGCGATCCGTTCTTTGTGATCGTGCGGATAGCTGTAGAGAACGAGCGCGATATAGAAAAAGACCAGTACGACGAATACCCAACGTGCGACGAGCCAAAATCTCCGAAACACGCTCGCGAGTATTGCACGCGAGCGGTAAGCATTCGCTAAAATTCTGTTAAAAAAATCCCTAACTCCAAGGGGCGCCCTTGTAGTCGAATGCTATTGCATCGAGTTGAGTTCGGTTTGCAAATTTTGGTAGCCAGTGACCTTCGCGTTGATGCCCTGCTGAAGTGTTGCTTTCGCGTCGGTAATGTCGCCCTGCGCAATGTATATCTGTGCGAGGTTTTGGTAGAAGGTTTCTTCCTTGGTCGGGTCGAGAGCAATTGCCTGTTTGTAGTACGAAATGCCTTGCGAAGGCTGACTCAAGTTAGTCGCATAGAGAGCGCCGAGGTCGGCGTAGGCGGTCGGGTCTGTGGGATAGAGTTTCGTCACGTACTTCCAATCTGCTGCCGCACCTTGGTAGTCGCCGGTATCCTCACGCAAGATGCCAAGCTCGAGCCACGAGCTGTAGTCAGTAGAGTTCGATGCGAGATTCGTTTGGACCGCTGCGAACTGGCTTTGATATGCCGCCTGTTGGTTTGCATTGAGATCGGATGAGAACGTCAGGGGTGTTTTATAATTCGGCGCTTGGGCGACGGGTGTGGTAGTCGCATATATCGGTGTAATGGTGTATCCGCCGGCATTGGTCGTAGTAGTGCCGACGACTATCGTCTCCCCTGTTGAGGTTGAAGTGGTCAAACTCGCGGGCATGACAGTCTGCCGTTCTTTCCAGGCAAAGTAGCCGAGAACAATAATAACGATAAGTGCAATGATTGCTATGAGAGTATTCCTGGTTGTTTGGGTCATTGGCACAGAATAGCTGCGAATCCCCGGAGACGCAAATCCAATTGAACAAAACTAGGCAAAATCGGTAACGCAAAATCCCCCTCCGGATCGGAGGGGGATTTGCTTGTCTTGCGTTGTCGCCGCTAAGACGTGAACCGAGAGCTTATTGTGCTCGGCTCGAAGAGATACCGAACGACGGCAGTCCGTTGACACCGTAACCGTTCGACCAGTCAGCGACCGAAGCGGCCGTTGTGGTCGTCGAGTTCGGAGACCAGATGAAGTCGTTGGTGGTCGTGGCCGCTGCATTTGCAGCGAGCATCGTCGGAGCGAGGTCCGCTGAGTCACCCTTCAACGTCGTGGTGATGTTGTAGGTGCTGTTTCCACCAGTGTAGGCGATCGTACCTGCCTGCAAGAGGAAGTTGTACGTGTGACCAGCTGGGATCTCAAGCGGAGTTACCAACGTGGTTGTCGCCGATTGGGTGACAACATTGTACGATGTCGCGTTTGCAACACCGTTGTTCACCGCAGTGTTCGGAGTACCGCCATCGCTGTAGTAGAGCGCCGGGTTCGTGATCGTCACTCCCGTCGAGGAAGCGAAGGAGAACGCGAACTGGACGATACCAAGCGGGTTCTGGCTGTTCGCCTGCACCGAGAATTCGATGAGGTTACGGTCACCAGAGACGCCGCTCGCCGGGAGGCCTACGAGTGAGACCTGCGTCGGGTAGCTGCGGAAGATCGCGACACCACTGCCCTTGTTTGGCTGTGTTGCGACGCCAGTGTTAACCGACGTGTTGCCTGAAGAGCCATTGGCGTTGTTCAGACCAATAAGGATCTCGTGACCGCTGGTGCCGGACGAACCGGAGCCGATGGTCGAGATGTTGCCCTTAATCGTCAGTGTGGTCTGGACGTTCTGAGGCAGAGTGAGGCTAACCGTCGACGTTCCGATGAGGAAGTTGCTCGATTGCGTACCGCCCAAGAAGTTAACGGTGCCCACTTGCGTGCTGCCGTTCCAGATCGAGACATCACCCGCACCGTTGTCCAAGTCGGACGACGACGCAGTGTTGGTGTTGAGCTCGAGAGCGATGTTCTGCAAGCTCACCTGGCCGGAAGTCGGCTGGAGGGTGAACGAGCCGAGCGTAACGCCTACAGTACCACCCGCGGCTTGCGCGTAGATTTGCGTCGGCGTTGTAATGCTCAATGAAGCTGTGCCCACTGTCTGCACGCCTGAAGTGGTCGTGTTGACCGTCGGAGTAATGTTGTTACCCGAGAGTGCACCCGAGACCGTCGGCTTGAAGAGCGTGTCTACACCAGCTGCGAATTGCTCGCCGTTGGTGAGGCTGCCGCCCACGTTGCAGATGAGTGCAAGCTGGAGCGTTGTACCCTTCGGAACAACAAGCTGGTTGTTGAAGACAAAGTTTGTCTCGATACCAGCGGTTCCACCGCCGAGCGCAGCGTTAGCTGTGACAGTCTGAGCAGTCCACTGGCCTGCACCGACCGCTTGGCTGTTGAGAACACTCGAGCCGTTCCAGAGCTGACAGTTCGTCAGGTTGTTCTCCAGAGCGTATGTGTTCGTGGCAGTCACGTTCGCAGCAGTGCTACCGGTACCTGTCGCGTCTACGACAATCGGCAATGAGTTGAGGCGAACATCTTCACCGGACTGCGAAGCATTGAGGACAATGTTCGCGATCGTGTAGTTGTTCTGGTTTGTCGTGATCGTCGTCGCGGCCGGCGTAGCCGAAGCCGAGATGGTGAGCTGACCAGACTGCACCGTCATGGTGCTCATCGTGATCGTCGAGTTGGTGAGTGTCAGGTTCGAACCGGAGGTTTGACCAACCGGGCTTGACCAGTCGCTAAACGGATTGGTCGAGAGCGTGTAGGTCGTACCATTGTTTGCACCTGGCGACAACGGCGAGGAGACCGTACCCTTGATGGTGTAGGTCATTGCGCCGACCGGGAAGGTGATCGAGCTGTTGAAGACAATCGTACCTGGGGTGACGATGGTCTCATCGTTAGGACCACCAACAACGTTGCCGTTGGAGTCAACCAACGTGACGTTCTGGAGTTGTGTCGCGCCTGTAGTTGAAGCTACGTGGACAGTGAGACTCTGAACGGTGACCGGTTCACCAGTGAAGTTCGTCGTGAAGCCACCCAAGACTTGGTTGGGGACGTTCACTGCGATGTTCTGAGGCGAGACCGTGCTCGCGGTTGAAACCGTCGAGAGCGTACCGCCGGTGACTTTAACCTCCGCACCGAAGTAGAACGGATTGGTCGAAGCCTGGAAGCCGGAGTTGGTGTTGCTACCAGAGCCGATGAACGAGCCACCGGAAGTGGAAGTCGTCGGCAAGACACCGTATCCGTAGGTCTGACCTACGAGATAGATGTCGGAAGCGCGGTAGATGTCGAACTCAACGGTGCGACTAGAGGCATTGGAGCCAGTGATGTCACCCTTGATGTACGCATCCGCCGAGTTGCCCTTGGTGATCAAGATGCCGCCCGGGAAGGTAGATGTGTAGTACTTACCCGAAGCATCGACCGTCACCGGATAGCTCGTGCCGTTAACAACGGTTGCGAGATTCGAGATGTCGGTCGTACCAGCGGAACCAGTTTCGTTCCACGTGATCGAGTAGAGTTTCTGGTCTTCCGTGTTTGCAGTGATGCGAACGGCGGAGAACGTAACGCCCGTCGTACCGATAGCCTCGTTACGGGTGCCATTCGGGTCGAAGCCCGAGTTGCCGACCGTTGCGGTGCCGATGGTGAGGGATGCGTTGATCGTCTGCGACGCGCCCGTGATTGGGAGTGTGCCAGTGACCGGAACCGTCGTGTTGACGCCGATGACCGAGATCGAAGCAACCTGACCTGCGTTGTTGATTTCGTTCGAAGACATGTTGCCCGCGACCGTGTAGGTCATGGACTGACCATTCTGCAAGGTGAACGTGCCGCCAACTGTCGCCTGGTGGTTCGAGTTGAAGGTTTGTGCGTTGCCGAGCTGAATGCCGTTCGAGTCCAGCAAGACGACGCCAGCAAAGGCGTTGTCAGCCGCGAGACCCGTGCGTTGAATTGCAATGCCTGTGACCGTTACCGCTGCGCCGCTGTTGTTAGTCAGCGTGAAGGTGGTGAACGGAACGCGAGTTGCGTTTGTCGGAGCCAAGGAGTTGGCCGGCTGAGCGCCTGCGGTGACCGAGATACCCGGTCCCGTCGGTGTCGTGCCTGTGCCAGTTCCAGTTCCCGTGCCTTGCGAAGCGCAAATGCTGTTCGCTTTGGCGCGAGAAATCGGACCCCAGTAGCCAACTGCCGGCGAAACGCCTTCAGCTGCCTGCCACTTCGCTACTGCGGATTTCGTGAGAGCACCGAAGTACGAAGTTTCATTGCCCGGAGAACCCGCACCTGACGCCGCGACCGTGAAGCCGTGACCGTTGAGGAATTCCTGGACCCACATCACCTGGCCGCCTGTTGAACCTTGCGATTCGTCCTGCGTAAAGGTGAAGCATGCGCCAGAGGTCGTGGCTGTGCCAGAACCTTGGAGCGCTGCGATTTGTGCGAGAAGTGCTTGGACCTGAGATTGGAGAGTCGAGAGCGTGTCAGCTTTCGCCGGCTTGGCAAAAGAGAACGTGAACCCGATGACCAAAGCTGTAGCCAAGAGCACTGCCGCAACATTCTTTGTTGCTAATGCTTTACTCATAGTTTTATTTTGACCTTTCATCCTGAGTTTTAAATCAGGATCGCGCAAACACTCGTTCGACGCGAGCATGTGCGCTATGTGTGTGTCTTCTAAATTTCTAATAACTGAAGACAAACTGATAATACATATCGTCTTGCGTTCGAGTTGAAATTTCTTTCTTCTCTGAAGACGCATCGATATTTTTGCTAACTCGCAAAAGCAATGCAAGAGCAATGTTTGAGCGAGAGTAGCAGCGAAATGGAAGAGGATTTTCTGTCGTTCATTCGTGATGGGATAAACAGATATTCAGAAGCTCCTTCATTAACGAAATTAACGAAGAAGTGTGCGGATTTATTTATCCGCGATTTCGTTCACTATTCAAATGTCAACGAACAACTACGCAGTGCGCACGTCGCTACCTGCGTAACGCATACAGTATATATGCGCCACAGGACTTCACGCGACGAGCCCGACTCCGTTTTGTGGATAACTTGTGAAGAAGCGTTGCCTCTGTTATCCAGAGTTTTCGCCCCATTTCACAAGTTGGGCAAGGATACTCTCCCGCCCCACAGGAGTCAATGGAGATGACGATTCAGTCTGTATAAACTTTCACTATCTTCATCCCACTTTAAGAATATTCTCGAAACCTTACAGGGCAACAACTTTTATTGCTGCACAAGGGCGTACTTGCTCCAGCGCTTGAAACCGTCCTTTTTCACACGTCCGGTCTTCACAAGGAGCGCCAGTTCGCGCTGGATCATCTTTTCGCTGTAATCCGGGAGTCGTGCCGCGATCTCCTTGATTCCGAGACCTTCACCTCCCTGCAAAATAGCGAGTATCCCCTGCGCTCTTGCTGCGCTAGATATGCGAGAAGCGGAACCTTCTGACGTCGTTGTAACGGACGTATTGTCCTTGATACCTCTCCTGTCCTTGATGTCCTTGAGGGATTGTCTTCCGAGTAACGGACCGACATCGCCCAGAATATCTTCTCTCGTTAAAAGAATCCCTTCGGACAATGATGAGCGCTGCGCTGAAGCAACAAAGGTTCCGAGCTCATCGAGAGCTCCGATGATGATTTCTGCGTTTTGAAATGAAAGGAAGCCAGCTGCAGTCAAAATGCGTACGAACGATATAAGTCGGCGGACCGAAGACTCAAAGGCAACAAGAGCTTCCGATTCTGCCGCTCGCATCTCTTCTCGGAGATGCAAAATCTTCTCAAACAATGTGAGGCTTTCTGCTCTGACTTGAGATCGGAGAGGCTCGCTTTCGGGAATGTGTCTAGTGAGGAGATAGAGAGCTGCACTAATGCGCTCGGCGCGACGGTAAAGACGTTCAGCAGCGCGATTTCTGCCAAAAGGATCCGTGCGCACGCTCTGCGCATCGACGAATCGCGAGAAGTCATCGCCTCTTTTATTGTCCCTTATGTCGTCCATTGTGTGTTCGATATAGGTCCTTTAGATATAAAAGACGTCTCTTGAACGTTTGGCAGTATATAAAGGACGTATTAAATAGACAAGTGTCCTCTACAAGGACGACTCATCGGGAGGATCCTTCGGTATATCAAGGACTATTTTCGCCAGGAACCAAGCTGAGCGTGATATTATGCGCGCATGAAAGTTAAAAAGCGTTCGAAAAACGGTAACGGCAAAAAGAACGCTCGCGATGAAGTAAAGATCGTCGAACGCAGTGTAAGCTCCGAAGCTCTTCGAGGTGTCGCTGCTATCTTTTTTCTTGCCGTCGCAGGATTCCTGATTCTGACCGAGACAGGTGGCGGAGGTTCTGTGGGAGAAAGTATCTTCAGTTGGCTTTCGTGGCTTTTGGGTGTCGGGTATCTACTTCTTCCCCTCTCGCTCGTACTCTTGTCGGTCTTGGTTTTACGGTCACTCGAAGGACGTTTTGGTTGGGTGCACATTCTCGGTCTTGCTGTCTTTCTTCTCTCAGCACTCGGATTGGTAAATCTCGCCTTCCCCGGCAAAGGCGGCGTGCTGGGAGCGAGTATTTCGAATCCCCTCACCTCTTCTATTGCAGGCCCTGCAACGGTCATCTTCCTTGGAGCTTTTATGATAGCTGCGCTCGTTATTGCTTTCGATGCGAATTTGCCAGCGCTGTTCTCAAGTATTCGCGCATGGTTTAGATCTGAGCCTGAGGAAGTTGACCTTGAAAGAAACATTGATGACGTGCCCGTAACCGGCATACACGAAGAAGAAATGGCCGAGGAAGAGATTCCTGCCGAAGATGTGCCCGAAGAAGAGCCGCGCGCGCCAAGAGCAGCTTCGGTGAATTCGTTTAGTGACAAATCAGAAGCAAGCGACGCGGGCTTCCCTATCATTGCAGCGACCGGCTCTGCGTATGAACCCCCGCCGATCGCGCTTCTTTCCAAGAACAAAGGCAAGCCAGAAGTTGGCGATGTGAAAGCGAACATGAACATCATCAAGCGCACGCTCCAGAATTTCGGCATTCAAGTCGAGATGGACGAAGCGTCGATCGGCCCGACGGTGACGCGTTACGCGATGAAGCCGGCCGAGGGCGTTCGCCTTTCGAAGATCGTTGCGCTTCTATCCAACCTCGAACTCGCTCTCGCTGCTGCGCCAGTGCGTATAGAAGCTCCAATCCCAGGAAAATCTTTGGTCGGTATCGAAGTCCCGAATATTGCGCGCACGACACTCGGCCTCGCACCGCTGGTTTCCGACGAGCAATACACCAGCTCGGACAAGCCGCTCTTGATCGCGCTCGGTCGGTCAATCACAGGCCAAGCACACTTTGCTGACCTCGCGCGTATGCCTCACCTTCTCGTTGCTGGGGCGACAGGCGCGGGCAAATCGGTCGCGATACACGACTTCATTGTTTCACTCCTCTATCGCTGCGGTCCGGAGCGATTGCGATTTATCATGGTCGACCCGAAGCGCGTCGAGCTAACGGTCTACAACTCAATTCCCCACTTGCTCACGCCCGTCATCACAGATGCGAAAAAAGCCATTCTCGCCATCAAGTGGCTCGCGAAGGAAATGGATAGACGCTACAACATTTTGGAAACAGAAAAGGTGCGCGATATCGGTTCGTATCATGCCAACGTCGTTGCGCCTGCCCTCGAGAAAGGCGTCAAAGAAGGAGAAGCGATGCCGGAGGCGATGCCCTACATCGTCGTCATTATCGACGAATTGGCAGATATCATGTCGGCGTATCCGCGCGAGCTCGAAGCCGGCATCGTGCGATTGGCGCAGATGAGCCGCGCCGTCGGCATCCACCTCATCCTTTCGACACAGCGTCCATCGGTAAAGGTCATCACCGGCCTCATCAAGGCCAACATCCCTGCGCGCGTTGCGCTCCAGGTCGCTTCGCAGATCGACTCGCGCACCATTCTCGACACCGGGGGTGCGGAGAAATTGCTCGGCGCAGGCGACATGCTCTTCCTCTCGGGAGAAATGTCGAAACCTCGTCGCATCCAGGCTCCCTATCTTTCTGAAAGCGAGGTAAAGAAAGTGGTCGCGTTCATCGTGAAAAACGCTGAGGGAACGCTTCCAAGTGAGATCGACTTTACGGACACAGGAAAAGTCGGTGGCGGATTGGATACGGTATTTTCTTCTATGGCTGATGAAGACGAAGAAGATGAGCTGTACCCGCAGGCAAAACAAACTGTAATAGAAGCCGGTAAGGCATCTACTTCGTACTTGCAGCGGAAGCTCGGAGTCGGTTACGCGCGTGCGGCGAAACTCATCGACATGCTCGAAGAACGCGGCGTCGTTGGTCCTGCCGACGGAGCAAAGCCGCGCGACGTGGTCGGAGAAGGCAACGCCGACGAACTCGTAAAAGCTGCTGAAAACACAGAAACGGAGGAAGAGAATATCTGACATGCTTCCCTATCGCGACAGCGCCCTCACCAAGATCGCACTCGTCATTTTCTTTCTCATCATTCTCGGCTACGCATATTTTGAGGCGCGCGGCATTCTTTTTGGTCCCACGATTCAAATAGCACAAAGTATTCAAGAGGTTTCGAGTCCTTATATCGATATTACTGGGACGACGACGCACATCGCGGACCTTATGATGAACGGCCAAAGCGTGCCGGTCACCGAAGCGGGCGTCTTCGACATCCCCTACGCGCTTTCGCCCGGATACAACCGCATCGTCCTAGACGCCAAGGATAAATACGGCAAATCTACGGAGAAGGTCATTGAAATCGTCTATACACCCGCGACGACGACCGCCGCAACAATCGCAACTTCGACCCCTGCTGCCTCATCCACAGCCCCTCTAACACCGTGAGGTATACTGCCTTTGACCCCGTTATCGACTAACCTTACACACGTATGCCAAAGAAAAAGGTAAAAGCACCACCAAAAGAACTCGGTACCGGAACTGATAAAGATATTGAACGCGCACTTGCACAGATCAAGACGAAATTCGGCGACGACTCCATCATGATGCTCGGCGCGACTCCCAAAGTCGACGTCAACGCAATTCCCACGGGCTCTATCGGCGTCGACTGGGCGCTCGGCATCGGCGGATTGCCACGCGGACGCATCATCGAGGTCTTTGGGCCCGAATCTTCAGGCAAGACGACTCTTTCACTCCATGTGATCGCCGAAGCGCAGAAAAAAGGTGGCATCTGCGCCTTCATCGATGCCGAACACGCGCTCGACCCTGAATACGCGAAAAAGCTCGGTGTAAAGATCCAAGACCTTCTCGTCTCGCAACCCGACACCGGCGAGCAGGCGCTCGAGATAGTTGAGTCGCTTGTACGCTCCGGCAAAATTGATGTCATCGTCATCGACTCCGTCGCGGCACTCACGCCCAAAGACGAGATCGAGGGTGACATGGGAGCGCAACACGTCGGCAAACAGGCGCGCCTTATGTCGCAAGCACTCCGCAAACTCACCGCTATCGTTTCCAAAACGAAGACTGTCATCATTTTCATCAACCAGATACGTATGCAGATAGGTGTCATGTTCGGCAATCCCGAAACGACTCCAGGCGGCAAGGCGCTCAAATTCTACACATCGGTACGCATCGACATCCGTCGCATCGCGCAGATAAAGAAAGGCGATGAGGTGATGGGCGGCAGGCATCGTGTGAAGATCGTGAAAAACAAGATCGCGGCTCCCTTCCGCCAGACCGAGTTCGACATGCTCTACGGCGAAGGCATCTCCAAAGAGGGCGAAGCGCTTGCGCTCGGGGAGAAGCTCGGATTTGTTGAGAAATCTTCTGGTGGCGCCTATTCCATGGGCGAAACCAAAATGGGTCGTGGCTACGATGCCGCGCGCACCTACCTCAAAGAGAACAAGCCCCTACTCACTCAACTATTGAAAGACATCCGCAAAGGACTGCAGGATGGGGGTGGCGTCATTGGGAAGGGTTCGAGCGCCGAGGAGGAATAAGTTGGACAATTGTGGTTTTTTGAATAAAATACCGCGATGGCAATGATCTCGTATAACGAAGTGAAGCCGGGTGTTGCGGTACTCATCGAGGGTGAGCCGTACCTCTGCACGTGGAATAACATAATGAAAAAGCAGCAGCGCCGCCCTGTTAACCAGACGAAAATGCGCCACATCATCAAAGGCAACTCAATCGAATATTCGTTCCAACAGTCCGACAAGCTCGAAGAAGCCGAGATTGAGGCACGTCCTGCGGTTTTCATTTACGCGCGCAACGGCGAGTGGTTCTTCCACGACACCAAAGACAAATCCAAACGATTCACCGTGGCAGACGACCAAATGGGCGAATCCGGCAAATTTCTCAAGCCAAATACCGAGGTGGATACGCTGTGGTTCCAGGACAAACTTTTCCGCGTGAAGCTCCCTATCAAAGTCGAACTCAAAGTAACCGAGGCTCCGCCGGATGTACGCGGCAATACCGCACAAGGCGGTTCAAAGATAGTTGAGCTCGAAACAGGCGCCACGATGGACGTTCCCATGTTCGTGAAGCTCGGCGATGTCATTCGCGTCAATACAGAAACAGGAGAGTACGTTGAAAGGGTTTAACGAGATGTTATAGTTTAGGTCGTTTTGGTTGCCCCGAGGGAAGGGGTCGCGCGGCGAGAGGGGGCCTTTCTCTCACACGGGGCTGTCGTTGGTGTTCCCCCTCTCGTTTTTTCCTACATCCGGCATTTTGCCGGATTTCCTATTTCTGGATGTATGGGAGCAATCCCATGAATCGAGCGCGCTTCACTGCCTGTTCGACTGCTCGCTGCTGCTTTGCGGTCAAATTCGTGCGCGTGCGGCCCATGACGCGGCCGTGCGGGTTGATGAATTGCTTCAAGAGGTCGACGTCTTTGTAGTCGACGTGTTGGATATCGTTCTGCGTAAGAATGTTGTTCATATTAGAATGGTATATCGTCAGGATTAATGTCGTCTTTCGGGTATTCGATAGCTGAGCCACCTGAAGGCGCGCCCATCTCTTCCGGCATCGGCTGCTCTTCCTCGCCCTTGCGCGCACCGCCTCCAGCACCAGATGAACGAGGACCAAATTGGACGCGATCAGCAACTATCTCGGTACGGTATTTTTTCTCGCCGTCCTTCCCGTCCCAGCTCCTAGTCTGCATGCGACCTTCGACGAAAGCAGAAGAACCTTTCTTCAAGTACTGCGAGACCGTGTCAGCCTGACGGCCGAAGACGACGACGTTGTGGAAATCCGTCTGCTCTTGCTTCTTGCCGTCTCGGTCTTTGTAGACGCGGTTGGTGGCAACAGAAAAGCTCGCGACATTCATGCCGCTCGGAAGTGCGCGGAGCTCCGGATCGCGCGTGAGATTACCAAACACCATTGCCTTGTTTACGTACATAGAAAATTATTCGGCGGTGATGTCTTCAAGTGCCTTGTCGAGATCGACTTCGGAAACCGGTGCAGATGTTTCTTCGGGACGCTTCGGACTTGATTTGATAGTGTCGGTGCGGCGAACTTCGCGGAGTTGCGGCGCGCGCAAGTGAGCACGAGTTTCCTCGCGCACGGTGCGGAAGATGATGTGACGAACGATCAAGTTGTTCTCCTTCAATGCCTGGTCGAGGATTATGGCAGATTGGGCAGGAGCTTCGAACTTGAGCCAGCCGAAGAACGCGCGGTCGAATTCCACGTTCTTGCCGCCTTCAAGACCGGGCATGCCGTAGGAAAGTCTCGTCATCGCAGGGGCGCCTTCAGCGATGAAAGTGCCGCCCTCTTTTTCAATTGCCTTGCGGATCTCGGCGACCGTCTTTTCGACGTCCTCCTCCTTCACGCTCGGTGAGATGTGGTATCCAATCTCGTAGATGCGAGAAAGGCCCGGCTCAATGTCGGTTTCCAATGCCTTTTCAACAACTGCCTCTGCCATACGTTCGGAGACTGTAACACAGCGGCTTTTAGGGCGCAAATTATGAAACCTTGAATACCCGTTTCGCGTTCTCGATGAGCTGGGCTCGGACCTTTTCGAAGTCCTCTCCGCGAATTTCGGCTATTTTACGGACCACATATTCCACGTATGCCGGCTCGTTGCGCTTGCCTCTATTGGGCGCTGGCGTCACGTAGGGCGCGTCGGTTTCGCTCAAAAGCATGTCGAGAGGTGCGTTTTTCACCACTTCGTCGTAATCATGGGTGAAAGTGACCACTCCGGTAAATGAGAGGGTAAAGCCCAAATCCAGGAATTTCTTAGCAATTTCCCAGTTTCCTGCGAAAAAGTGTACATCTCCCCTTACCTCAGCAGCGTGGGCCTTTAAAACCTCGAGCACGTCGTCGTACGCGTTGCGAATATGGAGCATCAAAGGCTTCTTCAACGTGTTGGCGAGTTCGATCTGTTGTACGAAATTCTGTATCTGCACGTCTTTCGTACTTTTATCAACCCGATAATAATCGAGTCCGCACTCGCCTATTGCAATTACACGCGGAGATTTTCCTAATTCCAGATATGCGGACATGTCGAATGTTTCTCCGCGCGACGTAAATTCCTTTCCACCTTCGCCAAGTTCCTTTTCGTCGTGGTACGACTTCGCAGTGTGTATCGGATGCAAACCGATGGTCGCCCACACGTTGTCGTACTTCTCTGCAAGCTCGACAGATGCTTTCGACGTATCAAATTGCGTCCCGACGCAATTCATTCCCACTTCTGCATCTTTGGCACGCTGTATCGTTTCCTCCCTATCGTCGTTATACGCAACAAAATTCACGTGCGTGTGTGCGTCGAAGTATTTCATACAGCAGTTCCCTCAATATAGCCTGTGCATGCCACAGCGCCGCACCGGCATGCCATGCGTTCACCCTTTGTTATTGTGGACCGATAGTCCGATGTTATTTCTTCACGCGCATGGATTTCTTTCGCCGCAATGTCGAAGCCGTTCATTGCTTGGGTATTCGCATCACACGAGTGATTTACATACCGTGCCGGCGGCATCATATAGAGCCACTCCCCTTTGAACCGAACGACGTACCGGCGCTGATCCTCCGGCAAACGCGCGTACTGTTCCTCTGAAAGGGTGTTCGAGATATCCCACGCGATCACCACTTCGCCTGGCTTGAAATCGCGCAACGCGAAAACTCCTTGCCCTTCAATCTTCGATTTTCGAACCTCTGTTTCTATATCCAACATTATTCTTTTCTCGGGAACAGGTTGGCAGGTTTCTTGTTTGCCATGATGGCCTCGATTATCTTGCCACTGGTTACCGGAAGAATTGGTTCCAACATTTCGTCGATGAGTGCGAGCTCTCGAACCAACTCCGTTATCAACGCTTTACCTTTTTCCGGATCAGTCTTTACCACCTTGAACGGCTCCGTTTGATTTATCTTTTGGTCGAGAGATTGGACCCTGCTTGCAATATATTCGATAGCTTCATTTATCTTGAATGCACCGAGCGCTTCGGTGAATTCTTTCGGGTACGGAACAAATTCGACTTTGACCGGGCTCTCAAGATTGCTCTGCGCGAGCTGCATAACGCGCGACGCAAGATTTCCCAACCCATTCGCAAGATCCGCATTGTACGCCTCCTTGAATCGCTCCATCGTAAAATCTGAATCTTCAAATGGAGAAATGTGTCGTGCGAGGAAGTAGCGCAATGCATCGGCACCATATTCGTTTGCTATCGCTATCGGATCGACGACATTGCCTATACTTTTCGACATTTTCTTGCCATCGCTCGTTATAAAGCCGTGGTAGAGCACCTTGTCGGTTGTTTTGAGTTCAGCCGACATAAGCATGGCTTGCCACATGACCGACTGGAATCGCACCTGGTCCTTGCCCGCAAGCTGTAGCGTCTCCGCGTCGCTCCAGTACTTCTCAAAATCGCCTTTATCATCCGGCCACCCCAGCGTTGATATGTAATTAATGAGCGCATCGAACCATACGTACATGACCTGAGAATCGTCGCCTGGTACGGGAATTCCCCACGGCAACCTGTCTTTTTGTCGCGAAATGGAAAAGTCTTCGAGTCCGCTCTTTACGAAATTGAGTGCTTCGAGCCTTCGCCATTCAGGTACAACAACACCCTCTCGTGAGAGATACTTCTCCAGCTTTTCCTGATATTTGCTGAGCGCGAAGAAATAATTTTCTTCTTCTATTTCTATCGGCTTTTGCCCCGGATGGTTCGGACACTCGCCGTTCACGAGATCAGTTTCCTTGACGAAGGCTTCGTCTCCAACGCAGTAGAGGCCTTTGTATTTTTTCTTGTAAATGTCCTTCTCGCAGCGTTTCCAGAATTCTTGCGCAGCTTTTTTGTGATTCGGATCGGTCGTGCGTATGAAATGCAGCTCCGGGAACAGATTTAATTTTTCTTTCAGTAAACGAAACTTCGCTGCGTATTCGTCGGTATATGCCTGCGGATCCTTCCCTTCTTCTTGTGCTTTTCGGAATATCTTAAGCCCGTGCTCATCCGTACCGGTATTGAAAAAAACATCGTCGCCGAGAAGTTTGCGATACCGCGCGATGATATCGGCCTGCACCATTTCCAAAGCGAAGCCGATGTGCGGCTCGGCGTTCACGTATGGAAGGGTGGTAGTTACGTAGAACGCCTTACTCATGCTTTTGCTTTTTCGACGTCGTGCTCGTGCTCAGCGAGACGGCCGCTTTCGAGATCACGAACAAGCTCTTGGATGGTCGCTGCCGCTGGGACGGAAAGAATGATGCCCAGAAATCCTGCTAGCTCCCCGCCGATAATGAGCGCGAGAATAACGAGAAGTGGCGGCACCCCGACAACGCGCGAAACGACGAGTGGATAGATCAGCTGACTTTCAAATTGCTGAGCGATGATGTAGAGAGCAATCGTCAGAACGCCGAGCGTTGCGCCTCCGGCAACGAACGCGATCATGACGGCTGGCGCTGCAGCGAGTATCGGTCCGAATACAGGAATAATCTCGAAGAAGGCCGCAATGACGGCGAGGACGAGCGCATTGGGCACTCCGAGAATAGTGAGCCCGAGGTAGACCAAGATGCCGATGATGAGCGCGAGCAAGAGTTGCCCTTGCATCCAAAGACCTATTTTGTGCTGCGAGCGACGCCAGAGTCCTTGGATGTATTTCTGGTGCTTACGCGGCGTAACGATGCGCAGAAAGTCGTCGACTCCCGTTTCAATGACCGCAAAATAAAATGAGAACACGAGGATGAGAATAAAGGAAAAGACCCCGCCGAAAATCGTCGTCGCAGCGGTCAACGCGTTCCCGAAAAAGGCGCTGAGGTTGAGGGCGCTCTTGATCCCGTTAAAGATATCGTTGGCAGATATTGAGGTGGGTTCCGGCAATCCGAGAAGCTGCGAGTACTGATCGAATGCGCTCAAGTGCGTAAAGCTGTCGAAGTATGTGGGGAGCGCGGTCAGGAATGTAGCAAGGTCAGAGAGTAGTGTCGGCACAAAGAAGTAGAAAAAGACGAACGCTGCTGCGGCGAAACAGAGATACACAAAGATGACGGCGATGATCCGAGGGACTTTGCGCTTCACAAGCCCGGCAACTCCAGGCTCGATGGCCGAAGCGATGACGATAGCGACCAAGACGATCAGGACGATGCTCCGTATCGTAAAAAGGAACCATGCGACGACCAAAATGAGGATGCTTTTGAGCACCGTGCCTGCAGTTATGGAAATGGTGAGAGGTCGATCTTCCATATCGCGAATCGTAGCATAACGCTACATTCTGGCTATTAAGAGATACGGAAGGCGAGCTCCGAAATAGCGACGCGTTCTTGTTCTCCGGAATCCCGGTCGCGGAGCGTGACGGTGTCCTTCAGGTTCGGCGTTTCGCCGAGTGTATCGAAATCTATCGTAATACATGCGGGCGTGCCTATCTCATCTTGCCTTCGGTACCGTTTGCCGATATTGCCGTTGTCATCCCACATAATTCTCGGCTCGATCTTCTTGAGCATGGAGTAGACTTCGCGAGCTTTTTCGACGAGTTCTGCTTTATTTTTGAGAAGCGGAAAGACCGCAGCTTTGATCGGTGCAACGGCTTTGTTGAATTTGAGATACGTGCGCATTTCGCCACCGAGTTCGTCCTCCGTGTATGCGGACGTAAGGATCGCCATGATCGTACGATCAACTCCGAAGGTGGGTTCTACAACATGTGGAATGAAACGCTCGCCTGAAGCATCGTCGAGGTAGGAAAGGTCAGTTCCTGATGCTTTCGTGTGCGCGGAGAGGTCAAAGTCGGAACGGTACGCGAGTCCCCATAATTCTTTTTGACCGAAGGGGAAATCGAATTCAGTGTCGATACTTCGTTTTGAATAATGCGCGCGATCTTCTGCTGCAACCTCTATCTGATGAACCTTTTCGTGAACAAGACCAACGCGTTCTGCGAATTCCAATTGAGCGCCACGCCAGGTCTCAAATACATTTTCCCAATCGCTCGGACGGACAAAATATTCAATTTCCATCTGCTCGAATTCGCGCGAGCGGAAAATGAAGTCACGTGGAGCTATTTCGTTGCGGAATGCCTTCCCTATTTGCGCGATGCCGAACGGTAGTTTGGGATGGAATGAATCAACGACATTCTTGAAATTGACGAAAATCCCGCCTGCGGTTTCGGGGCGCAGGTACGCTTCGGTCGCTTCTTCGCCGGCTCCAACCGAGGTTTTGAACATGGTATTGAACATCTTTCCGGTCGCGAGTGGGTCGGCGAACCCCGCAACGTGACCGCTCGCCTTCCATGCTTCCGGATTCATGACGATTGCCGCATCGAGCCCACACATGTCGTCGCGGTCTTGTACGAACATGCGCCACCACAGATTCTTTACATTGTTCTTTAATTCGACGCCGAGCGGTCCGTAGTCCCAAAAGCCCGAGAAGCCGCCGTAGATCTCGGAGCCGGGATAGATGAAGCCGCGACGTTTGCAGAGAGACACTATCTTTTCCATTAGGTCTTCGGCCATATTCTTAAGAGTGTAGCGCAAAAAATGAGGGGTGGCACGCGGTAGGGACATCGCTTTGCAGGCACCCCGCAGGCGACGGCCGAGGATGAGCCGATTTTTTTCAGCAGAAAAAATCGGGAATGCCGGAAAAGCGATGTCCCTACCGCGTGCCCTACGTTTACGGAGCAACGACTGTCGCATTCGCCGCGGAAAATCCGGGATCAGCACCAACGGCCATCCCCGGAGAAGATTGCTGAACTTGCGAAAGGTTGGTCGTAACGTCTTTGACCGAAACGCTTACCTGCGCGCTCGAACTTGCGTTGGGATTCTTCGGCGCAAGCGTCGCAGCCTCGGATGCATCTATTCCCTGCAACGTGATGTCTTGCACCAAAGGAGGCTGCGTGCCGATCTGCGAGGTCGAAGGTGTGAAGCCAATAGCTATTGCGGCTTGTCGCGGCTTGTTGCCATCGACGCCAACGTCCGGCGCTATCGTTCCCAAATTCCACGTGAGTGTGCCATTGGTCGGATTCACGGAAATATTTTCGTTTGGTGGTGAGTAGTTGCCAAACCAGCGCACGTAGGGCGGTAACTGAGCCGTAAGGGTCGCATTTTCTATTTCATTGGTCGTGTTGGTGACAGTGAACACAAGCGCGTAAGTCGTCTCCGTTCCCGCTTTCGGCGGTATCGGGCCGGTCGAACCGAACGGACTCGCGTAGTAGAGCCCCTGCGCTGCCAGCTCAAGATCGCTCGTGATGCCTATCGTCTGCGAGACGGCTGCCTGGAGATTTTGCGGAACGCCCGGATTTTGCGCACTACCGGACTGATCGGTACGTTGTCCGGCTGCGCTCAGAGAAATGACGATGGTGGGGTTGGTTGCGTTCGCTAGCATTGCGGATGTCGGCGCGGTGAATGTGAATTTCAGTGTACCCGAGGCGCCCGCTGCTATCGAAGACAGAAGACCGTTGGTCGTCGTTTTGTCCCAATACATCGAACCGTCGCTCGATCGATAAAAGCCGTTGTTGGAGATGACCGTAGAGCCGTCAACCTGAGCGCCAGAGAGTTTTGCGACGATGACGGCATTTTGTATGGCCGTTTGTAGATTATTGACGTAGTTGATGGAGACCGAAACACTCTCCCCCGGCGAGACGGTTGTCGTCGACGATGCGCCGTTCACGGAAACGCCGAGGCCGAGGAATGAATTTGAAATACTCATCGCATACGCTTCGCTCGAAAGCGGCGTTGTGACGGAGGTGGAGGTGGCGCTTTGTCCTGTCCCCGCGACGATTTGGAATGTGCGTTCATCTCCCGGACTTCCACTCAAAACTCCTTGCACCGTTACCGAACGCACTTGTCCCGGACTGAGATCGCCCAAATTCCAGAGCCCCGGCGCACTCGAAGGTGGCGCTGCTGTGGTGAGCGAAAAGCCAAACGGGTACACAATAGAAAGTAACGCCCCGTTGATGGGCTCGGTCGCGTTGGAAGAAACATTGACCGTGAAATTCACTGGCTGTCCGGAAACGGTCTCTGAATTGCCCGCAACTGATATCGAAAGTGGCGATGTGCCAAACGTGATGCCGTAGTCGCTCGAAGCGACGAACACTGAATTGGATCCAGAAAGATGATACTCAAGTTCGAATTTCACGTCCGATTGTTCTCCCGCGACACCCGAAAAAACCGCTGGTATTTCTCCCTGCACACTTTGCCCGGGTGCGATAGTTCCCAAATCTTGCCGTAGCGTCGGTTCATCGGTCGAGAGATCGGCCGCCGAGCGCGTGCCAGAGGGGAACGTCACCACGAGGCTCGCAAGCGTGAGCGGTGTCGTGTTGCGGTTCGTTACGACGACCTGTAGCTCCGTGATACCGCCGCTTTGTATTTCGGGGGGTCCAGAAACTGCGATATCGATATTGGATGGTGAGGCAGCTAGCGCGCCGCCACCAAAGCTAAAGTAGTATGCGAAAAACCCTATCGCGCAGATGAAAAAAAGAATTGCCGCGGTAAGCAGCCACCAGAGCGCGCTGCGCGCAACACCCATGCCGCGCGGCGCGACCGTCGTTTGAGCCAAAGGCTTTTCCTCATGGAGGAAATCGTCGCCAACGATCGGGCGCGGCTCTTGCAGCGTGCGCCTATCGCGTGCCTTCAACTGATCTGACAGCGTGCGCGAATACATCGCCTCTCGCAGGCGTTCAAGTTTTTTCTTTTCTTCAGAAGAATCCGATGGGGGCACCTATAAATAGTATCACGCGCACCATTTGATGATGGTTCAAAAAGAAAAGCCCCTATACGCCAGGGGCAAGCGGGATGATGAGGTCTATCTCCTCGCCGTCCGTGATGAGAAGCGCATTGGCTTCGTCGGTGTCTAGATGGATTTCCGGCACAGACCATTTGTCGACCCGTACCAGCACGTTATCGAGTCGGCCGGGACGAATGCCGTTTTTCTTTTCGATGGAAACGTGATCACCGTCCTTGAGTCCCATCTTTTGTCCGGTCGCCACATCGCAATGAAAATGCCGCAGCTTGATCTGGATAGGCCCCTCATTGAAAACGAACGGCTTCCCTTTCATCAGCTTGTGCCATGCGGTTACCGTGAGCTCGACGAAAGAGTAGGAGCGAGGTGGCATCACAACGGTGAATTCCTGCCCACCCAATTCCGGTATCGACTTTTTCTCGTTCGTGACCCAATGGTCTTTTTGCGCGAGGTCGCGTTTCTTCGTGAATTGGCTGCAGTCGTCATCGGGCCCCGGATGGTAGTGCGGGATACTGACCCTGCAGGTGACTTTGAATTTCTTTTCCATGTTGGTTCTCCTGTGCGTCTTTTACCTTAAAAAGAGGTTCCTGTCAACTTCGCAATTTCAGCGTGTAAGCGTTCGTTTCCTTCAATTGAAAGCCAAGTTTTTGATAAAGCTTATTCGCCGCAACTCGTTCGGGGCGACTCGTAAGATGAATAGTACCGACGCCTTCTTCGCGTGCGACGCTGATCAGGGCCTCTGTAAGTTTCTCACCGAGCTTCTGCCCGCGGTAGTTTTCATCAACCACAACATCTTCAATGGAAGCGGATCGCTTGCTAAATTTATTTATTATATAGAGGCTCGCCATACCAACAATACGGTCACCATCTTTTGCGACGACAAGAGCGACGTTCTTGTCTTGCACAATCTTTTCAAGCTCAGAAAGCGACGTGGAATGTTCAGAAACGTCCGAACGTAATTGCGGCAACAAGCGCGCAATATCTTTCACCATCTCCTCGTTAGCGATCGTCAGTCGCTCTATAGTAAGCATAATTGAAAGCGTATACCTACAGTTGCGTCTCCGCAATTGCCTTATTTATAGAGGTCAGTAGTTTGTCTTTCATTGTCTCCGCTTCTAGGAGAGACTCGCCGGTGTAGGCGGTGTGGGTGAAAAGCGCAGTTGAGAGCGCTTCGTTGGAAATATAGCCGAGTGCATACAGGATGCGAGCAACGCAGACTATCTCGATGGTCGCCCATACATCGCATTGCTCTTGCGTGAGCGCATCGTGCGCTTCCGCGAGTGCTGCAAAAAGATATTCGTTGCGCTCTTCGCCGTGCACGAGACGCAGAACTAATTCGGAGATCCGTGCGAAGGCCGAAATGCTCTGCACTGTGCCCGATGCATTCTTTTGCGAGGCTGCTCCCGCTGCACGCCACCCGCGTTTGCCACGCACGAGCGACACATTGGCACGCGAGAATTTCTGGAGCGCGTAGCGCATCTTTGAATGCTCGCTGCGAATCGAGGATGCCCGTGCTCGTACCAATCCGAAGTCCTTCGTGTAAAGCGCAAACACTTTATCGGCTTCGGCTAGTTCACGGCTGCCAAGCACGAGCGCGTCGGTGTTGTATTTCTGATACATTTAATTGAATTCTATCTCAGTGTGGGTCGCCTTCTGAATAGCACTCAAGTTCTTCTCGACTATCTTTTGCTGTTCGGGCGAAAAGTCGGCTCTATAGCTCGCTTTTTCACCGGGTTTCAGGCCGCTTTCCTTGCGGTATGCCTGGATCTCACGAATGGTATCGCGCACTACCCCCTCTTCGCGCAGTTCATCCGTCATGTTCGTATCCAATGTGACACTACTTCCTTTCTTCAAAACCTTCTTCACGTTCACCTCTTCAGCAATGATTGAGAAATATTCGTCGGGAAGTTTTGAGTCTTCCGGAATTGAAAGTGATGCCAGCGGTTGACGTACTTTGATAGCAGCTTTGTCACGTGCTTCGAGCGCCTGAGAAACAATTCCTCTGACCGTTACCATATTTTGTAAAACAGAATCAACTTTGGAACCAAACAAGTTCGCGAAGAAACCTTTCGAAATACGTGCAGGCCACGCAGCAAGATGCACGCTCTCTTCGTCATTATTTTCTTTCACTGCTTGGAATAAATATTCCGCAAAGAATGGCATCACTGGTGCCATCAATTTTGAAAGCGTGTAGAGGACATGGCGCAGCGTTGCGAGCGCAGCTTTTTTGTCGTCATCATCTTCTTTGAATCTGTCGCGCGAGCGACGTAGGTACCACACTGACAGGTCGTCGATGAATCCTGCAAGCGGTCGCGCCGCAGAATCGAGCTGGTAGTTCTCAAATCCCCTCGTCACTTCCGCGGTGAGCTGGTTGAGTCTCGCCACTATCCAACCGTCGAGCACGTGGGCACTCTCGCTGCTACGGGCCGTGTTATTTTCGTACAATTTGTAGAACGCGAGCACGTTATTGAGCCGACCAAGATTTTTCTTTACAATCTCATCGACGATCTTCTCATCAAAATTCTTGGAGTCGCCAGGCGCGTTCACGGTGAACATGAAGTAGCGCAACGCGTCGACGCCGTATTTGTCGATGACGCTCCACGGCTCGACGACATTGCCGACAGACTTCGACATCTTCTTTCCTCTCGAATCGAGTATGTGTCCGAGGCAAATAACATTCTTGAATGCTTTTCCGCGATCCATGATGCCCGCACCCACGGCGTGCAACGTGTAGAACCAACCGCGCGTCTGGTCGATCGCTTCGCAAATGTAATCCGCCGGATACAAAATGTCTTTTGTCGCGAATGGGTAGTGATCTTGTGCGAACGGCATCGCGCCGGAATCGAACCACACATCCAGTACCTCCGGCACTTTTTTCATCACTCCATCGCACTTGAGACACGTATATGAACAGTCATCTATATACGGCCGGTGCAGATCACTCGGCGCACTGCCCGTTTTCTCTTTTAACTCTGCGACTGAGCCGATGACCTCGAAGTGTTTGCACTTCTCACACTCCCAAATAGGGAGCGGCGTCCCCCAGAAACGCGAACGCGAAATGGCCCAATCCTTCAAGTCTTTAAGCCATTCTCCAAAGCGTCCTTCGCGGATGTGTTGAGGTTCCCAGTGTATGGATTCGTTCTCGCGCATGAGCTTCTCTTTCAGTGTAGACATCGCGATGTACCAGGAGTCGTCTGCGTAATACATGAGCGGCGTTTTGCAGCGCCAACAAAATGGATACGTGTGCAGAACGGTTTCTTTTTTGAAAAGTAATCCTCTCGATTCGAGATCGTCCATTACCGTACCGTCGGATTTTTTAAAGAACATCCCGGCAAGCGGCCCCGCATCAGCTGTAAATTTCCCGTCTTCTCCGACGAGGTGATGCTTCGGCAAACCAACTTTTGTACCCAGTTCGAAGTCATCTGCTCCGTACATAACCGCAGTGTGGACGATTCCCGTGCCGTCGGTCGTTGAAACAAAATCTGCCGCGTACACCTTGTATGCGTTCGGTATTTTCGCTTTCTCTTTTGCGGGCAACGAATCAACGAGATACGGATAGAGAGGTTCGTATTCGAGTCCGACCAATTCTTTGCCCATGAACTGATGCCCCATTTTTGGATCTTCGAGTCCGACCGCTTCTCCCCTATCAAGGGCAGCAATAATCTGTACTCCGTTGATGTCGAAAACGCGATAAATGGTTCCGAGATTGACCGCGAGCGCGACGTTGCCGGGCAGTGTCCATGGCGTCGTCGTCCACGCGAGCAAAAAGACATCGCCCTTGAGACCGAGCTTTTCGGGATGCTTCACTTTGAATTTCACATACACACTCGGATCCTGCGTATCGTCCTGATATCCTTGAGCGACTTCGTGTGACGAGAGCGCCGTGCCGCAACGCGGACACCATGGAACGACTTTGTAGTCCTTGTAGAGAAGGTTGCGCTCGTGCGCTGTTTTCAAAATATTCCAGACAGATTCGATGTAGGAATTATCAAACGTGAAATAGGTGTGTTCGTAATCCTGCCAGAACGCGATGCGGTCGCTGAACTTTTGCCAATCACCGATGTATTGCAAGACACTCTCTTTGCAAAGCGCATTGAATTTGGCGATACCGTACGCTTCGATATCTTTCTTATTCTTCGAACCTATTTTCTTTTCTACTTCCAATTCAACCGGTAAACCGTGCGTATCCCACCCCGCTTTGCGGCGCACATGGAAACCCTGCATGGTACGAAAGCGCGGAATGGCATCTTTGAACGCCCGGCTCTCAAGATGGTGAATTCCAGGGCGGCCGTTAGCTGTAGGCGGACCTTCGTAGAAGACGAACTCGCCCTTGGGTGCAGGCTTTGCGAGGGACTTCTTGAAAATATCGCGCTCCTTCCATAGCGCGAGGATCTCCTCCTCGCGCTCTGCAACAGGACTTTTTGGTTGATTTTCAGCCATTTCAAGTATGGTACCAAACGATAAGCCCGGCAGCGAGGCCTCTACTTTTTATTCGGTATCCACCTTTCGATGAGCCCTAGGTGCGCAAGTCTTGAGCGGATGGCACTGGACTTACGTCCAAAATGCTTTGCGATCTCAGCAGTGGGCTTCTCCGATTTGAACATCGTGGCCAGCAGCGTGTCGTCGTCCTTGCTCCACGGTTTCCCGACGTTGGGATATTTTTCTCTGAGTTCTTGCATCGAATTCGATTGCACGGCTTTTTTCTGCACCGAGTTTGGCTCCTCCGCGCCTATTGCACGTAAAAAATTACTTTCCAACTTTTCTTTTTCTTTTTGTGCTAGTGCTGCAAATTTCTTCCTCGCGGCGTCGGAGTACCCACGGAAATGTCTATCGGCAGCAGCAACCTTGGGATGCAGTTCAAGCGCGCGCTCGTTGAAGCCTTCGAGGAAAAGTCCGTTTAATGTGCGCACACGAGAGATAGCAACATATCCCTGACCGTACTCAAATGCTTGCGTAAGATCGATAACGGCAGCGTCGAGCGACATCCCCTGCGATTTGTGTACCGTGATGGCCCACGCAAGTCGCAGAGGAATTTGCGTGATCCGTGCAACTATTCTATTTCCATCTTGGATTGCCCATTCGATGGGCTCGACGGTGATGGTATCGTTTTTCGTCTTGATGATCGGACTACCCAGGGGATTAAAGCCCACGACTTCGCCGAGCGTACCGTTCACATATCCCATGTCGAAATTATTGCGCGTGAACAATACTTTTGCCCCCTCTTTGAGTTCGAGTGTTTCTGGCGAAAGACATTGGTTCTTTAGAGACTCGACCAATGCTGCGGGACCTCTCGAAGTCATGCGGAATACGTGGGAACTGGCAGGAATTTTCCCCAGCTCTTCCACGTTCATGCGGTCGACGTTCTCATTGTGCGTATAGAGGCGCGTCGCAACGACTTGTTCCGAAAGAACGCCCGCGCGCGCTCGCAGTCGAGTACGGTGCGCTGCGGTTAACGTTCCGAGGCGAAATGCGCCAAGCAACTCCAAAAAACCTCCATCTTCCTGGCGATGCTGCTCGCTCAAATAACAAACGATCGGATTCGCGTCTTTCCATGCCTGCGATTCAAACGCGAATTTCACTTCCTGTTTTCTCGATATGGGCGGGAGTTGGAAAAAATCTCCGACGAATACGACCTGCAATCCACCGAATGGCTCCTCAGGTTGAAACGCTTTACGACGGAGCGTCCGAAGTACTCGAGCTACGCTTTCAAGAGTCGCGGCATCCAACATCGAAATCTCGTCGATGATGAGGACTTTCGCATTTACGATGCGTCTCGCAGTTTTCTCACGACTTTGGATCATCTCGATCTCATAATCCGTAATATTTGATTTGATGCCGATGCCGCTCCACGAGTGGATGGTCATGCCGTTGATATGCGTTGCCGCAATGCCTGTCGAAGCCGTCACCGCGGGGTCAATACTCCGCTCGCGTAGCCATTGAACATAACGGTTGATTGTGTGCGTCTTGCCGCTTCCTGGCTCCCCTGTCAGAAAAACGTTCAGTCCCGTTTTCAAAATGGCGAATGCTTCATCTTGCGTCATCGCGCAAGTGTAGCACTACATCTTTTCTGGCGTTGGAATTCCGAGAATCCAGAGACCGTTCTTGAGCGTACGGGCGACCGCCGCAGTCAGGGCGACTTTGTGCGCAGCGACTTGAGTGCCGTCCAGAATTTGCTCTTGTGCGTACCAGCTGTTGAACTCACCGGCGATCTCAAGGAGATATGTTGTGAGAATATGCGGTTCGTATTCGGTGGCGGAACGTTCAACTACCTCCGGAAACCGGTGCAGTTGGCGTGAAAGGTTACTTGGTGCCGCACTTGCATCGATTTTTGCAACGACATTCTGCTCTGCAGCTTTTGCAAGAATTGCTTGTGTTCGTGCATAGGCATACTGCACATACGGACCCGAGTCCCCTTCAAGTGAAAGAGCCCGCTCACGCTCGAAAATGATGTCCTTCCCAGAAGCCTGCTTCAGGATTTGATACTTGATAGCCGCAACAGCCACATCTTGCGCCAATTTATCCTTATTTTCAGACCTGCTTTCGGCAGCGCGCGTATTTGCCTGAGCAATGAGGTCATTCAAAAGCGACTCACCCGTTATCACGTCGCCTGTACGAGAAGACATCTTCCCTGTTGTGAGACGCATCATGCCATGAGAGACGTGAGTTATCTTCGGCGCAATTTTCGGTAACACTTTCCTCATCGCTGCCAGTACGACTTCGAAATAGTTCGCCTGTTCCTGCGCGGTGACTGTTATTGAACTATCGAACGGCCATTTCTCTGATTTCAATTCAGCGAGTCCGAGGTCTTTCGTCTCATATGTTGGAAGTCCTTTCGACGTAATGAATACACGTGTATGCAAACCATCTTGTTCCCCCTTGTAAACAATCGCCCCATCGCTTTGTTCAAAAATTTCCGGATGAGCTTTTACGATTGCAATACCTTTCGGCGCAGTCTCGCTCTCAAAGAAGTAAAAGTCGAATTTCGTGCCAAGGATTTCGTACAGTTCCTCGAAATGAGCCAGTGAAATTTCTCTACCCTGTTTATATATCTGATTTATTTTTTCATCAGATTTATCGTAAATTTTCTTGTTTATCTCATCAATTTTATTTTTTGCCTCGGGGTCGTTTTCATACGCCTGATTTCCAGCGGCATAGGCTGAACCGAGTCCTGCTGAACTTCCACTGGCGTTCGGCGCTACTTGCAACATCGCCCAAATTGCTTTTGCCACATGCGGGCCAATATCACCCTGATAGTTGGCTCGTTTTACTTCGGCGCCGGAGAATTGTAACAATCGCGACAAAGATTCTCCGATTGCATTCGACATCAAGTGGCCGATGTGAAATTCTTTGAACGGGTTCGGATCTGTGTATTCGACCATTATCTTTTTGCCTTTTAGAGTTTCGTTCGCGCCCCACATATCTTTTTCAAGTGCCGATTTGAGGGATTCAGCGAACGTCGTGAGAGCGAGATGAAAATTGATGAATCCCGGTCCAGCAATGTCTATCTTTGAAACACCTTCAACGGTCCCGAGCGCAGCGACGATTTTCTCCGCGAGTGCTCGTGGATTCATGCCAGTTGCTTTCGCTTCTTTCAATGCAACGCCTGAAGCGTAGTCACCGTGCGAAAGTTCAGTTGGAAATTCTAGCGGCACGTCGTTTGAGGCAAGGGTTACACCGCATGTTTTTAACGCTTCGGAAAGCCCTTGTTGTATGACTTTTTTGACCTCCACCTTGCTATTGTACCGCCTTCCAAACCAATTCGTGAATCTCTTGGGGCGAACGCATCTTGCCGTTCTTGAGGCAAGAAATGGTGCGCCATTCTTTGCGCTTGGCGAGCCTTTGATATGCAGAAACAACACGAGCTTGATACGAAGAATTCTTTTCGTGCAGATCCTTTTTCTTTCCGCGGATCATCTTCTGCGCCGCAGCGACAGGCGTGTCCAGATAAATAATTCGTGTCGGCCGTGGAAGCTTCAGTGTTTTATACATAAGTTCTTCTACAAAATCGATGAATGCTCTTTGTTGCGCCTTCGAAAGTTTTGCACTGTGGTACGCGAGCGTCGAAGGAATATATCGGTCCGAAATGACCGTTCCCTTTTTCAAGGCGGTAATGAGTTCGTCGCGTTCGGCGGCAAAGTCGAGCAGGTACGGTAACGCTGAAAGGTATGCCGAGAGTGCGACGAAATTCCCGAATGCACCTGTGAGCGCCTGCTTTATCAGTTTGCCCGTAGGCGTTTCGTAGCGTGGCGAGCGAAAGACGAAGATCCGCTTTCCATTTTTACGCAATCTTTTCTCAAGCAATTTCACCTGCGTCGCCTTTCCAGCGCCGTCGATACCCTCGAAAACAATGAATTTATTTGACATGCGTCGATTCCTTACAGGAACTGTACACCTTTCGGATATTTTGCTCGCATAAGCTCCAAAATATCTCGAAAGGTCGATCGATACTCCCTATTCCGTATCGATCCCCATGCTTCGAGCAGTTCCCGCGATGATCTTCTTCGCCTGCGCCATGTCTGGTGCGTTCAGGTCTTCCATTTTTTCAGCGGCGATCTCTTCGACTTGCTGGTTGGTGAGCTTCCCTACTTTGTTCTGCGGCTTGTCGGAGCCTTTTTCGAGTCCCATTTTTTTCAAAATGAGGCGCGAGGCCGGCGGTTTCTTGATGATGAAGGTGAAGGTGCGATCCTTGTAGACGGTCATGAGAACCGGGAGAATGTTACCGATCTGGCTCTTCGTTTGGTTGTTGAACTGGTTGACGAATTCGCCGATGTTCACGCCCGCAGGACCAAGCACGGTGCCTACCGGCGGTGCAGGTGTGGCCTTACCGGCCTCAAGCTGCAGTTTGATCATTTTTGTTATTTCTTTTGCCATAGATTTATACGCGCTGGACTTGGTCGGCTTCGAGCTCCACCGGAGTCTCGCGACCGAACATCGGAACCAACACTTTAACTTTTCCGCGCTCTTCGTCAATCTCTCCAACTTTGCCTTCGAGATCTTTGAACGGACCGTCGATAATAATGACCGCGTCGCCTGGAGAGAGATCTATCGTGTGACGAACCTGTTCGCCCGATGAGCGCTTCAATATCTTCTCGACTTCCTCCGGCTCGAGCGGTACGGCTTGGTTCGCCGTGCCGACGAAACCTGTCACCTGAGGCGTATTGCGGACGACAGACCATGCTTCATCGGTCGCTATCATGTCCACCAAAACATAGCCGGGAAAGATCTTCTCGCGTGCCTCTGTTTTGCGTCCATTCTTTATCTTTATTTTCTTTTCGGTCGGAACAACGACACCGAATATTTTGTCAGTCATGCCGAAGCTATCTATGCGCTGTTTCAAGTTACGCGCAACGGCATCTTCGTAACCCGAGTACGTGTGCACCGCGTACCATTGTCTGTCGCTCCCGTGTGTTTGTTTTGCCATATTTATTGGGTCGGGTTGGTCGAAGGTGACGTGGCACCGGGAATGGTGAAGCTCGGGCCGGTCGCCGCAGGAGTTTGTGTCGTTGTGGTATTCGAAGTAGCCGGCTGCTGTGTTACTTGGAGACCGCTCGAAGCGCCGCTTTGCGCGCCGACGAGATCAGTGAGCGCGGTGGTGAAAATGTAATCGAATGCACCAAGATACGCGGCAACGCCGAGCGAGATCGCGGCAACAAGTATGGTGTACACGACGGTCTGACGCTGTGTCGGCCAGGCGACGTGGTTGAGTTCGCTTCGAGTATCTTTGAAATATTGAATGATTGGGTTGGCCATATCTCTCTCATTATTTGGGCATTTTAAAACCCCCTGCGGGGGCTATAGATATATCTTATTCCTTCGGGGCGTGAAGTCAAGTTCAGCGTATCTCGTAGGTAACCGTAACGTCGTCGGTGATGGTGTTTTGGCCTGTCGAGATTTCCGGTGCGGGAACTGAAGCGCTACCAGCAGACGCGTTCGTCGCGAACGCCATCGGATACGCGGGGCCCCCGCCACTATTCTCATTGAACCCAACTACGCCCACTAATTGCACGCCAAGCGACTTCGCAAGATCCTGCGCCTTACCTTGAGCCTGTGTAATAGCTTTGTCGCGAGCCTGCGCTTGCAGCGTGTCTTGATCCGAAACAGTGAATGAAAGTCCGCTGACGCTCGACGCTCCCTTGGAGCCGACTCCCGCAAGAATCGTCCCTGCCTTTGACGTGTCCTCCACCTTTACGCTAAGGGTTTCAGAAACTTGGTAGCCAGTGAGTATTTGTTTACCAGGCGGACAATAGACGACAGCTCCGCTCCCGCTTGCGATGTCCGGGCACGCACCCTGGCTGTACGAATACTGCGGATTAATCTCGTAGTCAGTCGTTTGAATGTCGGTGTCAACGATTCCCTGTGACTTCAAGTAATCGGTAATGGCATTGCCGTCGGTCGTCGCTTTCGTCTGCGCGGTCTGCACATCCGCTGCGGTGTCTTGCACAGTGACCGTGAACGTTGCGGTGTCGGGAACAGCAACAACCTTTCCTTCGCCAGTTACTTGGATGGTGTTGGTGGGGGTAATTCCTGTGCCGATGTAGTGGTAGCTTTTGACGGCGCTCACGGTGAGCACGAGAAGAAAGAGCGCAAGCATGCCAAGCGCTGTCGCGGCCATAAGACGCGGCCAGTGCGTTGCCGCAACTATTTTGTCTGCTGCGCGTTCATCCATACGAAAAAGTATAGCACAAGCAAATTCCGGCGAGTGTGGAAAATCCCTAGTAATTCATCTCCGCATTGACCTCGTTGAGCGATTGCTGAAGAGCATCTTGTGTCCAAACATACGCCAAATAGAAGGTCACGATCGTCGAGAGCAACAATAGCGTACATGCAATCATGCCGACCGTGCGGGTTTTTTCATCTTTGGAGCGCACGTAGGTGACCCCGGGCCATTTGGTTATCAATAAAAAACAAATAATCGGCAAGATGATGCTGAACGCATAGAGCCCGAGCTGCATGAGCGGTGTGGTTGAAAGGGGCGCTTCGTGCACCTTCGCTCCGCAATTGGAGCAAAAGTACTGCCCCGGCGACACCGGTTGGTGACAGACGGGGCAAGTGCTTTGCCCTATCGGTGGGTTTTGCTGTATGGCATTCAGGTCCATGGGAATGACACATTCAGTGTAGCAAAGATTTTATGTGTGATCCGTCTGCTGACGATACTCGTGGAAGACGAGCCAGAACATCGCAATGTCGAAGATCGTAAGCAGAATGAATGGGATTGAGCCAGTCACTGAAATGCGGATGAGCTGGAAGAGAATAAATAGTCCGAGAAATGCCATCGCCGCCGGATAGGCCCAGATGTAGTTGCGCCAAAGCGTTATGGAAAGAAATGCTTTCACGACTCCGTGCGCGATGAGGTAGAGGCCGCCGAGAACGAACGCTTCGTGCGATTGTGAGGCAAACGCGCGAAGGTGGGTTGCGAAGAAGTTGTCGGGGTCTTCGATGATCGCGTCGTGGGTCAAGAAAAAGATGGTGCTCGTCACCGTGTTGGTAAAAATGAGAACAGCGCCAAGCCCTGCCTCCAAGATGCCATCGAAGCCTTTGACGATAACCGTAAAAAGAAATGCTTCGTGGATACGTTTTTCTTTGAGATCTTGAGGTGGCATATCAGGGTAATGGAACCGGATCGGCACTGAAGACAGCGTGGGATCTCGTAAACCATTTCGTGCAGAGCACGTAGATGGTGTAGGTGATGAAGTAGGCTGAAGCGACGTCTATCGAATAGTGGTAGTGGCCGATGAGAACGACCACCGACATGTAGACGGACCATACCAAGAACACATACCGCAAGACCTTGTCGTTCCAAAAAATAAGCGCCATCAAGAAACATACGCCGACGTGCGCCGAGAAAAAGAGATCGCCTCCGAAAAGAAAGTGGCCGAGTAAAACTCCCCAATCACCGTTGGGTGGGATCGATGGAAAGGGTGCCAGATGTGTGAGCGAAGTAAATGCGGAGCGAATGATGTAGAACGTTCCCATCGTGTAAAGGGTAAAAGGAACACGCTTCGGGTGCGCGAGCATGAGCAAGGTTATGAATGCAATAAGAAGAAGAGTTCCGTAGGCGAAAAAGCCGTCGACATCGAACGCGGGAATGTTGGAGAGGATAATGTCGGTAACGGAATTACTCGCCGCTTCGGTCGCGTAGTTGATGGCGTAGAAGGATATGACGACGCTGACGGCGAAATACAGGCCTGCGAGGAGCATGGACAAGAGGTATTCCCGCTTCGTGTAATGAGCGATGTAGCGGCGCGCAAGTTCTCGATGCGGTGCGCTGTGGCGGTGTAATGGGACTTCGGCGCTCATATATCTATATGTTTAGTATACTAAAGCTCATCGGACCTCCTAGAGCAACTAGTACCATTTCTATGCAACAAGGAACGATAAAAGCGATAGCTGCGTGTACGGCATTCACGATCGCCGGAGTTGCTGGGTTCATTTTCTTCCCACACACCAACGAAACCCTCCTATTGGTCGGATATTACGCGGTACTCGTCTTGAATACGTTCTTTTCCATCAAGGCATTCGCGGCAATCACGCCAAAAAATACTCCGCAGGCGCTTTTTGACGCAGTTCTCGTTCTCATCTACATCGCGCTCGCGCTCTCTTTCAGCTCGGTCATACAATTCTCCGTCGTATCATGGGGACTCTTCGTTTTGGCGAACGTTAAATACATGCACCTTGAAGGTCTCATCCCTCAAAAAAAATTCTTGCAACACAAGATGCGTCTCAACTGGTTGGGAGCATTTCTTTCTGGAGTCGCTTTTGCGATCGCTCTACTCGGTCTCGCTCTTCCAGCCGCGTGGACGCTCTTCGTAATTTTCTCGATCGCGCAATTCTACCTACTCGTTATCAATCCGATGTACCGGATGAGGTGATGCGAGAACCTTGGGACTCAAGTATCGAAAGGAATTTCTCTGCCGATGTGCGCCAGTTGAATTGACGAACAGAATCGCGGCAAGCGTCTTTTGAAAGCGTGAGGCACTTGAGCGCCGCACTCGCGAGATTTTCGTCGAGATACCCATTGATGCCGTTTTGTATCATTTCTTTTGGACCGGTCACGTCATGCGCTGCAACAGGAATGCCAAGCGCGAGACATTCGACCGTCGCGAGCCCAAATGTTTCGGTGCGAGATGGCATAACCATTACGTCCGCACACGAGCACCAGTCGACGAGTGCGGAATCCTTTTTATAGCCGACGAATTTCGCTTTTTGGTACAGCGTTTCAAGTCTTTTACGGTCCGGTCCATCACCAACGACAAGTTTTGTTCCTGGCAGATCCAATCCGAGGAATTCCTCTACACTTTTCTCCGACGAAATACGGCCCATATAGAGGAAGATGGGTTTTTCTAATTCTGCAGGGCAGGTGCCGCGAGAGAAGAACATTTCATTCACGCCGAGTGGACGAACGAACACTTTCTGCAATCCAAATTCGTTCAATTCTTTGCGCATAACCTCGGTGGAGACCAGGGTGCACACAGCGGGGGTGTGGAACCATACGATGATGCGGATCAAAATATTGACCATGAAATCACCGACCCACTTCTTCGCATACAAATGATGTTGTCCGTGGAGCGAAGTCGTAAATGGGATGCCGAGTTTGAGGCACGTGCGACGCGCATAGAGTCCCAAAAAAGCTTCCGTCTCGATGTGGATGTAGTCGTACTTGCCCGCGAGAATTCTTTTCCGCATACTCCGTCCCGCAAAAATGGCGAGTCGCATTTCTGGGTAAAACGGCAAAAAAGGCACCGTGAAAAATTGGCTCGGTTCAGCCACATCGACATAGTGTCCGATCTCTTCAAGCTCTTTTTTGAGGTTGGAAACGACCGTCGCAAGACCATTGGGGTGCGTAAACCAAAGGTCTGTAACAAAAAGGATGCGCAGCTTCTGCCCGCTCATACGCGTGCATGCTACCACGATGTGTATACTCTAGAGGTATGACCCTCGCGCTAGTGCTGCACTTCGTCCAACAGTACGGCTATTTCATCATCACCCCTGCCGCATTTTTGCTCGGGCCGGTAGTGGGGCTCGTGTGCGGATTTCTACTCAAAACGGGAACGCTCTCGCTCATTCCCACGTGCATCGCGCTTGCGGTCGGAGAACTCGGCGGTGACGCGTTTTGGTACTGGCTTGGTTGGCAACACGGAGAAAAAGTCGTCAATGGACCGGGTAAATATTTGGGCATCACCAAAGAGGGCGTCGAGCAAGCAAAAAAACTCTTTCACCATCATCACGATCGCATCGTCTTTATTTCCAAAATAACAGGAGGATTCGGGTTTTCGACCGCGATATTCTTCACGGCGGGACTCTCTGGCATACCATTCGCGCGCTACATTTGGATCAACGCGACTGGGCAGGCAGTGTGGATGGCCGGGCTTCTCGGCATCGGGTATTTCTTCGGAGCATGGATTACGTCCGTCAATAACGTCTTTGATACGCTCACCGCTATCGGGACATTCGTTATTCTTCTTCTGTGCTTCTGGGGGTTTGCGCGTTATGTGGGCCGACGCATGAATAGCGACCTATGATAAAAAAGCTCGCCATCGTCACCGACGGGTGGTATCCGGTCGTTGACGGCGTGGTGCGCACGATCGAAGCAAGAAAACAAGAGCTCGAGAAGCGTGGCATCGAAGTGGTCGTCATCAATCCAAATCTCTTTTCGAACATTCGGATGCCGTTCGACTCGCAAGTGCGAATGGCACTTTTCCCCCGCGCGAAGATGCGACGGCTGCTCGCATCAGGAAATTTTGATGCCATACATATCGAAACGGAAGGGCCGCTGGGTTCGGCTGCACTCGCCGCATGTCGGGCGCTCAAATTTCCTTACACAACCGCTCACCACACCAACCTCGCGCTCTATATCCGCGTCAAAATAATGCCGGGACTGGACTGGCTCGTGTATGCACACCTACGCAGATTCCATAGAAATACGACGCGCATGTTCGTCTCCACGGAAACACTCCGTCAAGATCTCATTTCCCACGGATTCAAGAATGACATCGTTGTTGTGCCGCTCGGAGTAGATACGGAACGTTTTAAGCCGTACCCGAATGAAGCACCGCTTCCCTACCCAAAACCCGTCTTCACCTACATGGGACGCGTCGCGCCGGAGAAAAACGTAGAGGAATTCCTCACGCTCGACTTGCCGGGCACAAAACTCGTCATCGGCAGAGGCGAGAGCGAAGAGAAACTCAAAAAACAATTTCCCGATGCGGTATTTGCAGGACTCAAAGAAGGTGATGAACTCGTAAAACTCCTCGCGGGCTCAGATGTGTTCGTCTTTCCTTCTCGCACTGAAACTTTTGGTCTCACTATCCTCGAAGCACTCGCCTGTGGAGTCCCGACCGCAGCGCACGATTGCATGGGCCCGCGCGACGTCGTCACCAATGGCGTAGACGGCTACCTCTCCGAAGATCTGAAAGACGCTGCGATGAAAGCATTAAAACTTTCTCGCGAAGCTTGTCGCCAAAAAGCATTCCAATACACGTGGCCCAAATCAGTGGACTTATTCCTCGAGAATCTCGCACCGATTGCAACGCCCTGATACTACGAGTTCTCTTGTTCACGAATCTTCTTGCACTCTTCTTGCATCGCACGCATCTCTTCTAAATATCGTTTGGCCATTACCTCTTCGCCCTTCAGAGCTTTCTCCCTGTCACCTTTATCTTCCGCGGAGGGTCGTATCGTTTCTCCAACCCGGACGATCCAATGCCCATCGTTGTCCTCGACGTATACTGGAATTATCGGCGCATCAGCCACGCGGGAAACCATGAACGCACCGCGCTTGAGCGCGTGCATCCACTCATCGAATCCCGGCTCCCCTTTCGCCACATGCGGCTTTAGAAACTCGCCTTTTGGCATCGCTGTTTCTTCCGACATATCCTGGTCTCCGGATGCCTCCCACGTACCGAAGGGGTAGATCGCGATATTTCCTTCTTTTTTCTCCAGGATGCTGATCATTTTCAAGACGTGAGGAACGTTATGTCGCTGAGTCGTTTTTGGTTCATATCGATTCACCGCAGCCGGAACGGAATCAATGAAAGTTTCTCCGACCTTCGAGAAAACCTTATGAATGGCGTCATATTGCATCTTGCTAAGCGGCCCGGTAATTTTCATATCAACGTCGGCGGCCGAGAAGGGGTGTGTTTTCATAACACCCGCTTCTCTCAATACTTTGTCGAAAACGGGAAAATCCATCGCCAAACCCTTTTCTTTCCTCCACGGAATGTGTGGCTGCACGTGATTCAGGCAGAAAACATACCGCGACGCTTGAGGGTCTTTCTGTTCCTCCCCAATTTTCTCAAGACGCCGTTTACTGATGTCATTGAAATCGAGGCTTTTTATATCGGAAAGTTTTTCGAACCCGCGCTCCAAAATATTAGGCTCTTTTTTGGGATTCATTCCCTCCATATTGGTTTTAAGTGTATCACCAGCGAGAGCGACGATTGCTGCGGCCGCACCACCCTTTAGCACATCTCTGCGCGTAATCTTACGCCTTTCGAGGGCCGTCATCTTATGATATCAGACACCGTCTTCCATCCATTGAATATGTGATGCCCGCATGATATCTTCGCACGCGGAGTACCTATGGCGGGATGCTGTGGGTACGTTCCTAGGGAACGGCGGGATGCCAATCCTGACAACGCGACGGGATGTCGCAAGGAGCAACCAATGAGTGAGTCGTCAAAAATTGATGCGCTGTACGTCGAATATCCGTTCCTGGAGCAGCATGTTCCAAAAGCGGACGTTTACTGGAAAGCGAGGGTCGAGCGCATGGATGCCAAGCTTCTTGACCGATGTGCGGGCTATATTCTTTCTTCCGGAAGGAAGCTCTGCTTGCTTGACCAAGAAGGGGCGCTCGTAAAAAAGATCGGCGGATTCTTGAACTACCAAACAGTTGCCCAAGCTTTCGCCAAAAGCGACAGCAAAGAAAATAGACGCATTCGGTACGCCCTTTTCTTTGACGGCGGCCAGCTCACCTTCTTTAAGCCACCAAAAGGTTTTGAGACCCTTGAGGACATAAGGCAGGCAGACCTCAAGGCGGAACGCGCAGCCCTTTCCGCAGCATAAGCCGGTCCCGCTCGCTCAGAACAAAATGCCGCCCCGTCGATACAATTTTTCGGCGTGGCGGCTCTTCTTTTAATGAGGCAATTCTTTCAGGAACGAATTCATGATCCCCGCGATCTCGTCGGGATAGTTGAGCGGCATGACGTGGCTGCCGTGCGGAAGGACGACGAGTTTTGCGTTGGGAAGTGTCGCCGCGAGACGACGGATCTGTGCGACGGGAGAGATGATGTCGTGCTCGCCATGGATGAGGAGGATAGGCACTTTTACGTCCTTCCACCAAGGATCGAAGTCGCGTTTGTAAAGATTATCGAGACAGAAGAGATACACGTGGAGCGTCGTGTTGGGAATTTCCCGGAACATGAGTTTCGGACTCAAATCCATGACGCGCCCTAAGCTCGCATAATCGGTGTGCTTGCCGGGCTTATTTGAATAGCTGAACAAGCTGGCGAACCTGGCGAGCCCTGCAACGAGTGCTTCCGTGATCCGCGTAAGAAGTATTTTCTTTGTGCCGTAGAGCGGATTAAGAAAAATCGCAGCAACCGCGCCGGGGCGATTCTTTAAAAGGACGAGCGTAATGAGGCAACTTAAGGAACTTGATACAGGAATATATTTCTCGACACCGAGATGGTCGAGAAGCGCATCGATGTCTTTCGCCATTTCCTCAATGCGGTAGTCCTCGTAGCGCCCGGGCTTGAGTGATTTGCCGTGTCCGCGCAAATCAGGTGAAACGATATTGTACGCACTCTCGAAATGCGGCTCATACGGAAGCCACACTGCGGAGCTTGGCGTCAGGCCATGAATAAGTACAAGCGTTATTCTGTCGGGACGAATTTCACTCGCTCGGTAATAGATGCCACGTTCTTCGAAAAAAGATTCCTTCATAGTTGGGCGGCCGCAGGGAATCGAACCCTGATCGAGAGCTCCACAAGCTCCAGTGTTAACCGTTACACCACGGTCGCCATCACAGTAGTGGCGAGTGTAACACAATTTGAAAAAGGCTTACATCGCCATTCCCTCTTGCGTCGAATGTGCTTCTTTCGAGCCAAAGCCTGCCCAGAGTGCGACGAGTGCGATGACGAGATTGAGCACGTTATCGGGCGTGTTTACCACCATCAAGCCTAAGACAGCGTTGCCTTGGATAAATCCCAAGACCGTGATGAGCGCATAGATTATCCCGAACACCTTGAAGTAGAGGCGGGTGCGAAAGGCTCCTTGTCTCGCGGCAACTATTGCAAGCGCGCCTGTCGCGATGTAGATGAGGGCGTCCATCGTGTCGAGTGAGAATGTCCCGAACAAAAGCCCGCTCGACGAAGCTGCTTTGATAAATCCGAGGACGCCGATGATGATAAGAATGATACCGAAAACCCAGGATAATTTTTGGAGCATAGAGAAATGACTATTCGTAAAGGAAACCGTTCTTGAGCATTGTGCGTCGTGTAGCGCGTGCGTCAAGCGCACGCCGTGGATTTACCTAACGGTCGTTACAAAGGGAGATGATGATGTCGCATCAACTACGGTAAAGGAAATACGCCCGATTAGTGCGCCATATTGCGTAACGACATTCACTCGCCACTTGCCGGGCGCAGGATTCAGGAGTTGCGAGTAGCCTTCGTAGCCACCGTCGCGACCTCCCTGAATCGGATAGTCGATGGTCGCTCTCGTCACCCATGCTTTTTTATCGGTATCGTAGTATTGCCACTCGTGAAGTACCTGCGTCGAAAGCCCTGAGGGCGCAAAAACGGCAGTGTAGACGAAGGCGCTCTGCCCGGGTGATTCGTGGAAGACGCTGGGGAACGGGAAGATGGTGTCGTACCAAGGATCCTGTTCTCCAACGAGCGTATAGGTACCCGCCGCTGCATCGTGCACGACACTGTGATACACGCCAGCGTCCTTCAGAGAAAGCGGAAGCGGTGGAATGAGATTGGTGAAGTAGAGAATATTAAATAGGATGTAGATAAGAGCGATGGCTCTCGCGGTCGTTGTAAGTTGTTTTTTGGTTTCTGGCACGACGCGAATAAGGAGCATCACAAAAAGCGCGACCGCTACCAGAGCACTTGCGCCACTGAAGACGAACATCCATGGTCCGATTGCGTGGAAAATAACTGGCAAAAAGAAAATGAGAAACGAGAATACCGTTGTGAAAAGAATCGAAATCTGCACGGGGACACGCACGTAGAAACGCGCGAACCGTTCGTTACCCAAAAGAAGTGCTGCAACGAGAACAACGAATATCCAACTTGCCGCGTACCCCGCGCTTCTTGAATAGAGTGAGAGGAATCCGCTGAAAAGACCCCCAAAAGCAAACTGCACGATCACCGGAATGATGGGTGCCGCATCGACCCAAAACTTTTGCTTGAGCCGCGCTGTTTCGATGAGGTTGATGAGAATGATGCCGGAGCTCGAAACGACGAGGTAAAAGATGAAAAGCGCGTCGGTCGTCCAGAGATCGACGCGACGCAAGAGAATGAGATTGTCGGAAATGAATCCCGCAACGAGAGAGACCGGCGAAACATACCGCTCGTACCAGTGGACGAGCTCTTTAACACTTCTGGGAAGGTAGCCGCGGATCACGTGCGCATAATAGCAAACTCATTGACGCTTCATAGGTGTTGAGGTAAAGTACCGCGCTATGAATAGAGTACATACATTCGCAGGGATAGGGGCGTTCATCCTCTTGGCGTTACCAGTTCTTGCATCTGCGCAGAGCTACTACCCAAGCAATATGTATGGGGCCTCTTCCTACATTCCCTCCTATGCGATGCAGTACGTGAATTACGGCTACCAGATGCAACAGCAGTCGCAGCAACAGTATCAAAGCTATTCCTATCCGACCTACACGCAACAATATTCGTACCCAAGCACCAACTACGGATACACCGCACCGACTAACAGCTACTACTCACAATCTTCTAGTTACTACCAAGCCCCGAACTACTATCAGCAGGGCCTCTACGCTTCAGAACCGCAATCATATTCCTATCCTTCGGGAACCTACGGACCCTTCAACACACAGCTGTGCTATTGGTCGGATTATCCGACCTACGCACCGTGCGGCAAAGATCCGCAGCAGTGGATCCAAGATCCCTACACGGGGACGTGGTACTAAAAGAGAACTCCGTATGTGGTCACGAATAATCCCTTTGCCGTCGCAAAGGAATTTTCGCGACCCCGCCTCGTTAGTTTCGCCCGCTGGCGAAACATCGCTGCGGCCCGCACAAAAGCAGAAAAACCCTGCGCAGGCACGGTCTTTCTGTCTTTTGTGCGCGGGACAGGAATCGAACCTGCACGCCCTTACGAGCACTACCACCTCAAGGTAGCTTGTCTACCAATTTCAACACCCGCGCGTTTCGTAAATATACGGCGTGATGCAAAGAAAAGCTACTCGCTCTTCTGCGCCGACACCTTATCGTTCGTCGGAGCTGTCATCTCTTCGACGATCACTTCTTTTTCTCCTTCGGTCTCTTTCGCAAAGTCTGCCGGAACACCTTCGGCTTCAGGGGCAATTATCATACGCGTGCGGCGCAGCTGTCTGCGAGCTTCGCGCGCGACTTTTTCGCGAATGTAGTAGAGCTTGGCGCGACGCACACGCGAGCGCTTCACGACCTCTATCTTTTCGATCATTGGTGAGTAGAGCGGAAATACTTTCTCAACACCCACACCTGAGAGGACCCGACGCACCGTAAAGGTGCCGCCTGCTTCGCTGCCGTGTTTTCGCGCGAGGACCAACCCTTCAAAGGTCTGGATGCGATACTTCCCTTTTTCTTCTATTTTTTGGTGCACGCGCACAGTGTCCCCCGGCCGAAGGTCCAGGTTTTTACGTGCGTTCATGTCTACCGGTGAAGTCGTTATCGCCATATCTTTTGTCGCGGCACTTTAACACGAATAGTATGTGGAGTGCAAATTTATAGTGGTCAGGAATAATTCCTTTGCCGTCGCAAAGGAATTTTCGCGACCCCGCCTCGCTGGTCGCGCAAGCTTGCGCGACATCGCTCCGGCTTGCACTGACGCACAAAATCCTGCCGTAGGGCAGGTTTTTGTGTCTTCAGTGCACCCTGTAGGACTCGAACCTACGACCTTCTCAGTGTAAATGAGTTGCTCTACCAACTGAGCTAAGGGTGCTCTGCTCCCGGCAGGAATCGAACCCACATCAAGGCCTTAGAAGAGCCCTGTTCTATCCATTGAACTACGGGAGCTAGCGAGGAACAAATAGAGAATACAACGTATTCTCTATTTTTCCGAGCGACGCTCCCGCAAGCTGTGCTTACAGGAGCCGACGGGAACAAAATCAGAATATCCCATGCACGCCCTCAACGCTACTTCGACGGGTCTGCAACTTGCGGCAAGGGCGTTTGGGTAAGTGCCTGATACGTACCCTGGCGCGCAGAAAATGTCGCAAGCGAATCTTGTAATTTTACCGGATCGAGCGGTGAGGAAACCGCCGACACGGCAGGGGTTACATTTTCTGCCTGCGAAACGGCCGACATTTCTCCTGCACCAAATGCAACGGAAAAAATGAGTACGATGAATGCAAAAATAAGAAGTATCGCCCAAAGCTCTTCAGCGAGAACATGCATGCTCTCTGGTTCACTTCGATAGTTCCAGCTTTTCTTGAGTTGCGAGGATGAAAAGAATTTGAACGTCATGATGAAATTTGAGCGCTAGTAAGAACAAGGATGCGGGCCGTGAGCTGCCACGAACCGTTTTGTCCGGGCGAGGGGCTTGGAAGTTGTTCAAAGTCGAGTTCTTCGACGCTCGAAGGAAGCGGCAGTGCTTGGAATAGCTGCGCGGCACGCCACACTTGCGTGAAAGTGCCTGTCGACTGAATGACGAATTCGAGCTCGCTCGTCCCCGAGGTCGGATCTTGCCCAGTGGTGGCCGTCGCAGACTCTACCGCAGTCTCCGCACCAGAAGATTTCCCAGCAGCTTGTATTTGATTAGCAATACCGACAACGTCTGTACCAACGAATTGATCGAGCATAGCGCGATTGGAAGCAGTTCCCTCGGCGAGCGCGTGCAGTTGGGCCGCATTTTCCTGTTGCACATTTTGCGCGCTTGAGGATGACAGTGCTTGAGCGCGAGAGGAAAGCTCCGAAGAAATGTTCGAATAGAAGATCCACGTGCCCGCCCACGCACAGAGAGCGAGCGCGAATACGATGAACGAAAGATACGTGAGCGTAGACGTTCGCATACTATGGGTTAACCTTCATCGTTATCGTAAAGCTGCCGTTTTGTGAGCCCAGAAGTGCAGAAACGGGCACGGAGACATTACTGAAGCGAAGATCGCTCTGCAGCGATTCCTGATACGTATTGACGTCGCTCGGCGAGTCCGCATGGCCCGCAAGGGCTATCGATTGCCCCTGTATCGAGTACGAAATGTCATCTATATGGATGCCTATCGCTTTTTGAGAGAGGGCGGCTAATACCGCATCGAGCGATGAGGTTGCCGAAAGTGGCGCGAGTACGCCGAGGAGCGCTTTGGTGTGAGCGATCGCAGCGCTGTCGGCTTTTGTATTTCCGCTTTGCTGTGAGCTATCCGTGGGAGTCGCAGGCGAAGAAGCTGCAACGGACAGGGCCGCGGGAATCAATGCAAGAGCAAAGAATACGGCGCCGAGGAGAAGAACAAGACCGATTGTAAGCAAAAATCGACTGCGGAATTCCGCTCTCATTCTTTTTTGTGCTACCGGAGGAAGAAGGTTCGACATATTTAATCGCGCAACGCGAGCCCGATTGCTGTCACGTATTGGAGTGAATTGTGGCGCTCGATCGGCGGAATGTATTCGTCGAATGAGCACACGTTGCTCCACACATTGGGCCGCTCGACGGGTGCCTGCACTCTGCCCGCGATGTAGTCCGCCAATCCTTTCATGTTGGCGCTACCACCCACCAAGAGCACGCGCGAAACAGGAGAGACGCGTTCGCCTCTATCGTTGCGACGAGTATCCCAGTAATTGAAGTATCGAGCGACTTCACTTCCCAAGGAACTTGCTGCGCCAGAAACGGCTTCGAGTCCGGGAGATTTTGCTCCAGCTTCTGGGAGAAGGCCTTGCTCGTTCTTCCAAACCTGCGCTTCTTCTTGCGACATCTTCATATTTTCCATGAGCGCTCGGTCGATGGTTTCGCCACCGATCTCGACTGTTGACGTAAAAATGGGAACGCCAGATTTGAGTACTGAAAATCCTGTGCGCTTGTATCCAAAATCGACGAGCAGTTCCACCAATTGCGCCGAGCTTCGCGAGACTGCTGCCCGCGCTATCGAGCGAGCCTCTATTTCGAGTGAGCGTAGAGAAAATCCTGCTCGCTCGAAGCAATCGGCGTAACTTTCAGCGATATCTCGAGGAAATACGGTCACGCCGATTTCTTGCATACCGGCTTCGACTCCTGGAATGAAATCAAAATCGTATACGGCTGCGGAAGGTGGAATCGGTACTCGGGCCTCGAATTCGAACTCGATCATACTTAAAAGTTGTTCACGCGTAGAATTTGCCGGAGCGCTCAAGCCAAAGACGAACGCCGGCTCTTCTGGTAAGGCCGCGTGCGCAGCGGAGATATGCGGCATTTTTTGTTTTATCACTTGCAACGCTTCCGTAAGACGCACCGCATCTCGTATCACTCCCGCAGCGACTATTCCCTCGGAAAGCGGCTCTTGCCCCCACGCTTCAACTTTTCGACTACCTTGTCCCGGACGACTCAAGGCGACCCATTTGATAGAAGCATCGGAAATGTCGATACCGACCGAACGCGACAGAAGAAAATTGGGTGCGGGAAATGTGCGCGTGAAAAAACCTGCACGCTTCGCTGCGCTTTGCATTCGTAAATTGTATCACCACTAGACTCAACTCACTTCAGTTTTGTCCCCGGTGCGATATCCCGCTCAGGTTGCAACAGCGCAACGCCGCTTTCATCCGAGGCAGCAAGAAGCATTCCTTGGCTCTCGACTCCACGCAACATCCTTGGCGCGAGATTCACGATGTAGGGCAGGCGTTTTCCTACCAATTCTTCCGGCTTTTTCCACTGTGCAATTCCAGAAACGATGGTGCGCTGCCCCATTTCACCAAAATCCACCGTGCATTTGATGAGCTTGTCCGTATCCGGCACGAATTCCGCAGCAACAACAAGACCTATGCGGATGTCGAGCTTTGCAAAATCGTCGTATGAAATTTCTTCAGGCATCATCCGATTCTACCCCGCCACCCTTCATATCCAAAAATCGCTGCAAGATAACGGCCGCCGCAGCTGAATCGTCATGTCCCCTCCCTTTCGGCGCATGACGAGAGGCTTCGATGGAAGAAAAGACTTCGAATCCGCGTGAGATGGGGAGGCCGGTCTCCCGTGCCAGATCCACGATGAGCTGCTCGACTTTTTTGGTAATCGGGTTCTCTCCTCCGCCGTGCGTACGCGTATCGCCAACGACGATGGCTTCTGCGTTTTCATACCGGATCGCTTGCACGAGCGTAGGCAAGAGATCTTTATCATTTTGAAAAGTCGTTCGAGGGAAGGCTATCGTGCCTTCATTATTCGAAACAGCGATCCCAACAAACCTTGCTCCGTAGTCGATACCAAAATACTTCATCAAAGCAGTATACAGAACGCGAAACGCCTCGTCACCCATGGTGACGTGCGAAAGGGGTCGGGAAAACTGCGGTTTTCCCGTAGAGGAGAGCAGCGACCCGCCTTTGGCGGGGAGCGTTGAGAACCGTGGGTTCTCAAAGGCGTTTCGCGTGCGTTCACGCACGCGAAACGCCTGTCTCGGGGTCAGGAGACAGGCGCTCGCTTCAGAAGGCAATTTCTTGACCTCCAAAATCGCTGGGCCTTCTGCGCGTTTAGGCGCGAAGGAATGCCAGCTATTGTTAGTACACTCGTTCCAAAAACTTATTTCAGTCCTGCACTTCACGAACACCGAACGCGTGCACGGTGCCCGAAGCTTCTGTTCCAAAAACGACAACTTCTTCACCGACCGTGAATCCCGCGCCCAAAGGAAGCCTCGTGGAAGGATCGATGAGTATTGTAGTTGTGCCTGCACCATTCTCGTCCGACAAGAGAAAGCCCCCTGGAATCACCGAAACCACGTCCCCACGATAAATACCGGGAACGTCCTGTGAACCCGCACGGTACATGATCGAAAGCGGAGGCGGCAATCCGCCCGGCCCACGAGCGTCTCGAAGCAATTCATCGTGAATACGGGTGCGTTCGAGCGCGTAGCCACCAACTACTACGATGAGCAAAATGGCCAATACAGAGACAAGAAGTGGCATACGGTAGCCGACCCGGTATCGTCGCACAAGAATTTCGAGGATGACGAGGAACAATAGGAGGAGCACGATGAGAACGAGCGGCAGCGCCGAAAAGAAGGCGAACACTCCACGCATACCAAAGACAGGAACGAAGAGCGCTCCATCTTGTCGCAGCATAAATATCGCGAAGCTCGCAATGAAAAGGAGCGTCAGCACCAAGATCATAATGCCAAGCGCGGCCAAAAAGCCCGACAGCAAGAACTTCCAGCGCGGACGCATCTGCACGCGACCCGAATGGATTGCGTCCATCACGTTCTTTTCGAGCGAAGGTTTGTTGTCTGTATCAACCATATAAATTTTTCTTTGCTGCGATCTTTTGCAAACTGGCTTTGCCGCGCGCAAGCCTCACACCCACCGTCGACATCGGTATATGAAGAACATCTGCCATGTCTTTATAGCTTAACCCCTCGAAGTAGTACAAAACGAGCGGCTCTCGATATTTCGGATCGAGCTCGTCAAGGCACTGTTCGAGTATTTCCTTGGTATCTCGTTCGAGAGCGACATCGTCCGCTGTCTCGCCTGCAGCGAGGTGCGGGAATACCACATCGAGATCGATGCCAAAGACCGGCCCGCGTGAGCGTTTTTTGATAGCGTTCACGAATTCGTTGTGCGCGATGCGATAGATCCAAGGCGAGAAACGACGACCCGCATCAAAACTTTGGATATTTTGATAGCTCTTGATGAATACTTCCTGCACGATGTCCTTGGCATCGTCCGGGTCGCGCAAGAATTTTCGTGCATAGCGCATGAGCTTCTCTTCGTAGCGCTCAACAAGTTGTCCGAAGGCCTCGCTATCGCCTTTTTGCACGCGTGTTGCAATTACTTCATCAGTTTCCTTCTCCATTGAGCTTGGAGGTCTTGAGCCTGTGCGGCTCGAAGGCCTGCAGTCTTACTACCTTGACCCTAAGTCCGCTTCGAGTCAAATCTTTTTGTAAATCCTCTACATAGTCGCCGCTTTGGTCATAGCCAAGCGCGATAATGTCGGGCTTTGCAGAAATAATGTGCTCGATGTACCCATTTTCATCCCCAAGAATTGCTTCATCTACTAATGGATGCGCAGCGAGTGCGGCCTGTCGCGCAACTTCCGAATTTCGAGGTTTTTTCCCTTTTATACGTTCGACATTTGAGTCACGTGCAACCGAAACGATTAGATGTGGTTCTTTCGCGAGCGCTTTCGCCTGCTGGAAAAGATTCTCATGCCCCGCGTGGATCATGTCGAAGGTCCCGAAGACCATGATCCGAGTCATGGTTAATTGAGTAGCGCAGCTTCGAGTGCGGCGAGGGCGGCCTTTTCACCGTGATTGGTTTTCCCGTTCGATCGGGCCCTTGCTTGCGCGAGCGTATTAACGGTAAGGACGCCGAAGGAAACAGGGATCTTGTGCCAAATCGAAAGCGTCGTAAGACCGTTGGCGACGGCATTGGCGATATGTTCGTCATGTTTCGTCTCCCCCTTCACGATGCAGCCGATGGCAACAACAGCATTCGGCTTGTCTTTTTTAATGGCGAGAGAAGCTACGAACGGAAGATCGAATGAACCGTACACGCGGCGTACGGTTATATTTTTGTCTTTTACCTTCCATTCCTTCAGCGCATTGAGCGCGCCTTCCACCATGGAGTCGGTGATGTCAGCATGAAACCTCGCGGCAACGATGGAAATTTTGAGTTTTGAGGCGTCGCGCGGCTTCGTCTTTTTCAAAAATTCTTTCGTTTGCATGGGCGAACGGTATCACTTTCTGCGCACCTTATCCAGATACCCAGGAGAGTCATCGAATTCGATGTTTACGGCATCACCGACCTTGAGCGCCCCGAGATTTGTATGGGTGAGCGTGTACGGAATAAGCGCAACGGTAATATTCGGTCCGTGTTTTTTTGCGATGGTAAGCGAAACGCCGTTGATGGCTATCGAACCGTGGAGCGCGGCGCCTCGCGCGAGCGCCGCGCTCAGCTTGATGGTGAATTCCCGAGAAGAGCCTTTCTTTGTTATCGCGAGTATCGCTGTCGCGCAATCGACGTGCCCCTGAACTAGGTGACCGTCGATGCGTTGCCCATAAATGAGCGAACGTTCAAGGTTCACAAGGGTGCCCCTTGTAAATGAGGCGGCCGTTGTTTTGGAAAGAGTCTCGGGCATGTATTCAACATCGAAGAAACCTTGGCCCTTTTTGACCACGGTGGAACAAATACCATCAACGTTCACGCTGGCCCCGAGTGCCAACTTCCACGAACGCGGGGCTTCGATGCGCACGCAAAGAATACGATTCTTTTTCTCGATCGCCTTCACGCGGCCTTTCTTTTCTACGATGCCTGCGAACATCGCTCAATTCTTACGGTATTCCCTAACTTTCGCAATGTCGCTCGCAATCGCGGTTTTGAGCGATGCCTCGTCGGCAAACTTCTCATCATCGCGTATCTTTTCGAGCAATTCTATTTCAATTTCTTTTCCATAGAGATCACCCGAGAAATCGAGCATGTGCGCCTCAAGAATTTTGCGCGAGGGGTTAGCGTACGCAGCTGCAAGATAGATGTTTTCGTCGACAAGAACCTGTGCTGCAAAAATACCTGAAACGCTTTTGTCGTTGAGTGGAATATTGATGGTCGGAAATCCCAAAGCGCCTCCTCGCATCTCCCCCTTTTGGACGATTCCCTTGTATCGCATGGCGGAATCGTAGCATTCTGGGCAGTTATTGCGAAAAACGATGACGGATGTAGTATCGCGGCAGGACCAAAACGGTCGAAATACAGGAAGAGATACAGCCATGGACCAGCTTCTGTCGCACCCTGCGCTGACGCGCCTCCACCCCAACTCTCGCAAACTGGTTCGGATAGCGTCACCCCTAACGGACGCTCTGAACCCATTCGCCAATGACGGAGTAAAGATCACGCCGGCAATCCTTTACAGCAGCACGTTCAATTCGAAAGTGCCGGTCGCATACGAATTGATCGCCGAAGCAATCCGCTCCGGAAAGATAACAAAGGAAACGAAAGTCGTCGCCGCCTCAAGCGGCAATACCGGCCTCGGCATCGCGCAGATCAATAAGTGCATTGGGATCGAGTCCCTTATCGTCATGCAAAACGATACGCCCCAACCGAAGGTTGGGATCATTTCGTCCTTGGGACACCCGATCAATACTGCCCTCGTAAGTTCAGGAACCGTGCAATACGCTCGCGAAAAGGGCGCGGAGCCAGGATGGTACAACGTCGACCAGTATACGAATAAGGCTAACCTCGAAGCGCAGTTCAAATACTTTGCGCCTCAGCTCTGGATTGAGCACCGCGGTCGGATCGACCTGATCGTCGCACCAGGTGGAACGCTCGGCACCGCAGGAGGATTGAAAAAATACGTTGAAGAGAACGGGTTCGGGGCGAAAATCGTGCTCGCTTTGTGCGCGGACGGTCAGGAAGTTCCTGGCGCACGCGACGAGGCGCGCATCCGGCGCGACGTGAAGATCGCCTCGGTGGACGATTTCGAATACCGAATGACGGCTACACGTTACCAGTCATTCTTGGCGAGCTACGCAATGTTCGCCGAAATCGACTGGACGCAAGGCGGCCCGACTTCGGGATTAGCGCTTTCGGTCGCCCTGCGCTTTCTGCAAAAGCACAAGGACGCCGGTTCACTTGATCGATTCCGCGGAAGGGATGGCGACATCAATGTCGTCTTTCTCTGCCCGGACGACTACCGTCTCTATGCGGATCTGTATCGGAGCACGCTTAACGAACAGCGTGACTTCTTTCTCTCCTCGGTTCCCGTCTCGCGGCTTCTGGAAGACGCGTGAATTGTGGGAATTGTTCCACCTTGATGAGCGCCGGAGCGACCCGGTGCTCATTTTTTATGCATTGCTATACTCAAACCATGAACGCAAGCGCGGATACTTTTGACCAGATAGTTGCGCGAACGAGCGAAGGGCTCGAGCCGAAGCTTGAGGAGTTGCTCGCGGGCGAAGGCCGATTGAATGAAGCGATGCGCTATGCGGTCTTGGGTGGCGGAAAACGATTCCGCCCTTTTTTAGTTTTGGAGACTGCAAAACTTTTTGATGTGTCGCGAGAAAATGCGCTGCACGTTGCTGCTGCAGTTGAGCTTGTGCATTGCTACTCTCTCGTGCACGACGACCTCCCCTCGATGGACAACGACGATATGCGTCGAGGGAAAGCTTCGGCGCACAAAAAATTTGATGAGGCTACAGCGATACTTGCAGGCGACGCACTCCAGAGTCTCGCGTTCGAGATATTGGCTAAACCGGAAACACATTCCGATGCGAGCGTGCGTACCGAACTCATAGTTGGACTAGCTCAAGCCGCCGGACGCGTGGGAATGGCAGGCGGTCAGCAACTTGATATGGATACCACATCGGATATCGCGGAGATGGCCGCAATGAAAACTGGTGCGCTCATCCGGTTTTCGGTTTTAGCAGGAGCGACGCTTGCTGGCGCGAGCGAACAAGACCGTCGCGCACTTGAAGCTTATGCGCAGCACCTGGGTCTCGCCTTCCAATTCTCGGACGACCTTCTCGATGCTGAAAAAGATTCAGCGAGTGGTAAAAGAACGTTCGCAACAATTTCTGGAATTCCGAGCACAAAAGAAAAACTGGGGCACGAAGTACAAGAAGCAACGAAAGCGTTAGAGCCATTCGGTACTCGCGCACAAAGTTTGTGTGAAGCTGCCGCGTTCATGACGAGGCGAACAAAATAGCGTTACGGCAAAATTAGTGCGACAGAAAGCATCAGACAAAAGACGAGCAGGACGACAAGCGAAGCGAAAAAGAGTTTACGTGCCCATCGTTCTTCATTTTCAACATTGAATCCTTGCGCGGCGAGGGCGAACCAAGCAAGTGATGCTAGGGCGACCACGACCATGTATGAGTAACCTGCATAGTCGAAAATGGTGAGGAATGAAGCCATGATTGCAAAAGCTGCAATATAGAGCAGGATGCGGTTCTTTGTAGCCCACGCTCCCTTTTGCAAGGGCAACACCGGGATTCCCGCTGCTGCGTACTCCTGCGAGCGGCGTAGTGCGATCGCATAGAAATGCGGCATCTGCCAGAACGCAAGCGCGAGAAACAGTATGAGCGCCGCACCGTCGAGCCTGTCCACAACAGCTGTGTACCCGACGACGATAGGCACCGCGCCCGCAATGCTCCCGATTTCCGTCGCCCAGTACGTTTTCCGTTTTGCGAATGTGTAAGCGAAAACATATACGAGAAATCCAATGAGTGCCACGAATGCTGTGAGCAGGTGTGTGAACAGTAGGAGTATTGCAAATCCAAGAATACCGAGTATGCATCCAAAAATAAGTGCGCTGGTGTTTGAAATCGTTCCAGTTGCAAGCACGCGATCTTTTGTGCGTTCCATTTTTATATCAATATCGCGGTCGAAATAGTTATTGAACACGGCCGCTGATGCAATAACAAGTCCGAGGCCCACTATCGTTGCAATAAAAATACCTGACCCTATATTCCAACGCGAGGCATACGCATACGCTGCGATTGCCGGGAGCAAATTCCCATATACGATCCCGGGTTTCGCCAGCTTGTAGTAATTCTTGAGCATGCTTAGAAGCCGAGCTGTGCGTTCATGTAATCTTGCATCTGCTCCGAATCCGGCATCATGCGGGAATTAAGACTGAACATAATCCACAAGGAGCCCGAAATAAGTATGCCGACGATAAGAATTGCAGCGCCCAAGATCGCGAGTCGCTCACGCGAACTTCTCTCACCTCCGAGGTGAAGGAAGAAACGTACTTGTACGCCGAATTGCACGAGTGCGAGCAACGCGACCACAATAATGATGGTTTGCTGCGTGAATGTCGCTTGCACGACGAGTTCGTAAGCGATGAGCGTAAGCGCGAGCGAAAGAATAAACCCTATGACATACGCGCGCGCGATTCCATCCGCGCTGGGCCAAAGACCGATCTCGTGGAAATAATTTTTCATAGCGAGCCTGTTAGGTAAACGATGATGAAGATGAATATCCAGATAATATCAAGGAAGTGCCAGAAGATGGCAAAGAGCGCGAGCTTGCGCATGTTCCCTCTTGAAAATCCACGCTTCAGGATTGCGACGATAAGCACGATGAGCCACAAAAGTCCGATTGTAACGTGAAGTCCGTGCGTTCCCACGAGGGTGAAATATGCCGAGAGGAAACCACTTTGCGAGGGACCGAGCCCCTGCGCGACAAGACCTGCAAATTCATGGACTTCCATCCCGACGAACAGGGCGCCCAGAACGAACGTTGTGCAGAGCCAAAATATCGTGCCTTTTACTTTCCCCTCACGCGCAGCGAGCAGCGCGAGTCCGCAGGCAAAACTACTCGTTAAGAGCACAATCGTTTCAAAAAGCACGAACGGCAAACTGAAAATATTCTGTATCGATGCTCCGCCAAATTGTGGCCCGCGCAAAACCGCAAAGACCGCGAAGAGGCTCGCGAACAAAACGAGGTCGGTCATGAGATAAGTCCAAAAACCGAACAGTGTCGTTGAGTCCGCAGCCCGGTCTTCGTGTGAAAGTGTTACGTCTGTGTGTTGATGGTCAGTCATATTGTCGATGGCGTGCGTCGGAGTCCCGCTTCTAGGTGCATAACTTCCGATGCCGTCACTAAGTGTTCAGTATCGTCGTTGAATGCGTGGATGAGCAACGTTACCACTGCGCCTAAAAATCCAAGAACGAGAAGCCACCAAAGGTGCCACACCGCCGCGAAGCCAAGAAGGAAAATAAATCCTGCAATAATTATTCCCGCGCCCGTATTTTTCGGCATGGAAAAATCTTCGAACTGCCCTTCGAGGGGTACGCCACTATGTTTGCTCGCCCAGAATGCATCGCGCGCATGGACGAGGGGAAGTTGGGCGAAGTTATATGAAGGCGGCGGCGAGGAAGTTGCCCATTCGAGCGTGCGACCGCCCCAAGGATCATTGCCGACCCTGTTCTCGTGACGTTTGCGAAAACTTGCGACGATCTGCGCCATCTGGCAGCAAAATCCTATCGCTATCATTCCAGCTCCGACTCCCGCAACAGCGAAGAGGGGCTGCCAACCGAGCGCGGCGGAGTAATGGTCGAGGCGTCGCGTCGCGCCCTCTAGGCCAAGAAGGTAGAGCGGGCCAAAGGCGAGGATAAATCCGAGGAACCAAAACCAGAAGGCACGCTTCCCCCATTTTTCATCCAGAGTGAATCCGAAGAATTTTGGGAACCAATACGTTAGGCCAGCGAAGTATCCGAAGAGAACGCCCGAAACAATCATCGTGTGGAAGTGCGCGACGAGAAAGAGTGAATTGTGCAACTCGTAGTCGGCAGGTGGTTCTGCCATGACGACGCCCGCAACGCCCCCGAGCGTAAAGAGAATGACGAATCCGATGAACCACAGCATCGGTGAGGTGAAACGAATGCGGCCCCGGTACATCGTGAAAAGCCAATTGAATATTTTTACCCCAGTCGGCACGGCAATGACCGCGGTCATGATGCCGAAAAATGCGTTCACATCGGACCCAGCGCCCATCGTGAAAAAGTGGTGCAGCCACACGAGGAATGAGAGCCCTACGATTCCCCATATCGCATAGACCATCGAGGTATACCCGGCGAGTTTCTTGCTTGAAAATACCGGAACAATTTCGGAAAAGACCCCGAAGGCCGGCAAGATAAGAATGTAGACTTCTGGGTGTCCCCACGCCCAGATGAGATTGACGTACATCATCATGTTGCCTCCGCCACCTGCGGTGAAAAAGTGCATTCCTGCGGTGCGATCGAGATACAGGAGCGTGAGCGTCACGGTAAGTATCGGAAAGGCGAAAACGACCAGCGACATCGAACCCAGAACCGACCAGGAGAAAACAGGGAGCCGCATCCAGGTCATTCCTTTCACGCGCATTTTCACTATCGTGACAAGAAAGTTTACTCCAGAGAGGAGCGAACCGAGTCCCCCAATCTGCAAACTCCATATCCAATAATCAACGCCAGTCGTCGGTGAATACACCAATTCGGAGAGCGGCGGATATGCCAGCCATCCGGCGGTCGAAAAGTCACCGAGGAGAAGCGAGCAGTTGATGAGTGCCGCTCCCGCACAGAAAAGCCAAAAGCTGAGAGAATTTAAGAATGGAAAGGCCACGTCGCGGCTACCGATCTGAAGCGGCAGGACAAGATTGATGAGCCCGAACATGAGTCCCATGGCGACGAAAAAGATCATGATAGAACCGTGCGCAGAAAATATTTCCTGAAAGTGCGTCGCGCTCAAAATCCCGAAGGAATTTCCTACCGAGGTTGCCTGTTGCGTTCGCAGTAGTAGCGCATCGGTTCCGCCGCGCACAAGCATCACTCCTGCAACGATGAGGTACATGACGCCGATCTTTTTTGGATCGAGCGAGGTGAGCCATTCTCTCCAGAGCCATCGCCATGCGCCGAATGACGTGATGACTCCGACGAGGATGAGGATGCACGCGATCATAAAAATTGCGCCGCCCCATGCAATTGCGTTCTGCGGCAAAACCGACCAGCTCAATCTTCCGAATATGAATTCTTGCCAGTTCATTGTGTCATTTGCATACCACTCATACTTTCCATCATCGCACTTCCCGGCGTCATGTATTTCATAACGGTCGCACTGAACACATCGTCGACCGGTGCATAGTACGTGACCGGATTATACTCGCTGGGAGCTGCAAGCTCTGAATACGACGCTTGCGTGAGTGGAGCTGAAGAGGTTTTTATCGAAGCGACCCATTGATCAAATTCGCTTTGCGAAACCGCGCGTGCGGTGAATGTCATCCCAGCGAAGCCTTCACCACTTATGTTGCCAGAAAATCCATTGAAATCCCCATTGCGACTCGCGAGCAAATTGAGTTGCGTCGTCATGCCGGGCATGACCATTATTTGGCCGCCGAGTTGCGGGACCCAAAACGAGTTCATTGGCGCATCTGCGGTCAGATAAAAATGTATTGGTGTTCCTGCAGGAAATTCGACCAAATTCACCGTTGCAATGCCTTGCGCGGGATAAATAAAAAGCCACTTCCAGTCGAGCGCGACGACGTCGACCGTTATTGCGGGCGCATCTCCTTGGAGGGGCTTGTAGGGATCAAGCGCATGCGAAGAATTCCAGGCGATGATGGCGAGTACAAAAATTATTGCGGAGGGAATTATCCACCAGATGAGTTCTGCTATCCAATTGTAGTGATCCCATTCCGAGTGATGCTCGTAGCGCGCGGCGTGACTTCCCTCGCGATACCGCCAGGCGAATACGCCAAGCATCACGAACACGGGAACAACGACGAGCGCGCACAAAAAGAGCGTGATGAGGATGACGTTCTTTTCACCGAGGGCGACGGGGCCAGCAGGATCGAGGACGGCAATCGTCGTATTGTGTAAATAGATTGCGATCCCGAGTACAAGTGCAACGGCCCCAGCGATAACAAGAAATACGGAGGAGCGCTTCATTCTTTAAAGTGTAGCACTGCGAACGGAGGGGGTGAGATTCGAACTCACGGTGCCTTTCGGCACGCCGGTTTTCAAGACCGGTGCTTTAGACCACTCAGCCACCCCTCCACAGCAGTCTTTGTACCACGAGCGCGGGGGCGGCAGAAAACTTTTCCGAACCTCAGAGACGCAAGCGCCCCCACGCGGCAAGCCGTCGTGGGGGTTTTATCCTCGATTCGGAAAAGTTTTCTGCCGCCCCTGCTTCAGGGCGGTGCTACAATAATTCATTATGCCTCCGCAAAGACGGGTGCTCCGCTGGAGCGCGTACGAACACGAATTCATCGAACGCGGTGGCGATTGGTTTTGGGCACTCGGTATCATCGCGGTGTGCGGGGCGGTTTTGTGCGTGCTTTTCCACGACGTGCTTTTTGGACTTTTGATACTGGTCGCGGCGGTTGTCTTTGCACTTCTCGCCAACACACCGCCCGAACTCGCTGCCTTCGAGATATCCGATCGTGGCATCCGCATCAACGGGCTTCTGCATCAATATCACGAGATCATTTCATTCTGGGTAGAAGAGGAACATCACCACGGCCGCCCACTTCTGCTCGTCGACACGACAAAGTTCATGTCGCCGAATTTCATCATTCCTCTCGAAGGTATCGATCCACATCTCGTGCGCACGTTTCTCAAGCGTCACGCCAAAGAAGTGCACATGAAAGAACCTCTCTCTCACAAGATCGTGGAGTTCTTCGGGTTGTAAAATTACGGAGTGGTCGAGGTTGCTGTGCCCACGCTCACGATAGTCGAAGCAGTTTTCGTTAGGCCTCCCAGCGTGGTGCAGGTGAGGTCGAATTCGGTATCACCCGTTATGGCATCTGTTTGTGCGACTCCATTGACGCTCAGATTGCCTGCGTTCGTTGTCGTGAATGATGAATCATCCGGGCTTGAAATGACACATGCTTGCATGCCGGCAGTGACCCAACCGATCGAAGAAGTCTGGCCGCTCGGAACTGCTTGAGGATTGGCAACGAGAACAATAGCGGCCTGATTTATCTGTACGCTGCACTGCGCCCCATTTGCTTGCGCACCATTGGTGCACGTGAGACCGAAGTTCGCGGTGTTCGTTCCCGAAGGAGGCGCAGTGATCACGGTCGTCGTTGAGCCAGATGTCTGGTTCCCTGTTGTGAATCCCGAAGCCGATGAGCCGGTTGCGTTCGCGCATGAATATGAGATGGCAACCGACATTCCAACGTCGGCCACCTGCGGCGAGCAGGAAAGTTGCGCGGTTGGTTGACCTGCTGCTTGCCCACCACATTGGTAACTCGTGATACAGCCGTTATTGGCTGCCGATACCGGCTGCCAGCTTCCGGAGGTGCATTGGGTTGGGTTGGGTTGGGGTGGTGGTGGCGAGCATGCCTGCCCGTTGGTACCCACGCCATATGGTGTTTGCGCTGATTGGCACGAGCTGCTTCCTGTGCATCCGGTCTGCGCGGAACTGTTGACCGTGGCATTGCAAGTAGCTTGACCGCTATTGTTCTGGCCATACACGGTCATCGTGTAGTTCGTAGCGCCGGTTGGATACACCGTGTAAGAACCGGAAGGACCGACATTGCCGACGCCAGAAATTTGCGCCATGTATGCGTTGCCACTCGAGGTCCATGTAAGATTCGCGGGCATTCCCTGCTGCGGCGGGTTCGGCGAGACCGTCAGCTGACACGAGAGACCGTTATTGGCTGTGCAGCCGCCGATGAGCGACGAAATGATACTGCAGTTATTCTGCTGTGTCCCGCCCTGGGTTTGCGGGTTGGTGAATGTGGGAGCTTTCAGTCCGGAATTCTGGTTGTTTGGGGTCTGTCCCCCAGGCGTCTGATTGTTTTGGTTCTGAGTTTTCGCTCCGGACGACTGCGGGCCAGTGAGTCCGTTTGAAGGGCTTGAGGTACAAACCGTCACACCTGTATCCGGTCCCGTACCGAGTTCACAACTATACCCAGGCATGGTCTTTGCACCGTCAGGAGGGTAACATTTTGTATTATTGTCGTAACAATAGGTGTTTAGATCAGTCGGGTCGGATTGCGCTGTCGTGCTGCATTGAGTCGAGTTGGTATCACAGTTAATGACCTGGCCCGAACGTGCATCCGTACTTGCCGTATCGGGATTGCTTAGAGAAGCGCAAGCATCACTTTGACATCCGGTTGCAGTGGGAGCATTAGACGGGCTTGATGCTAGCGTGCCCTGAACGGCCTGATTTGTACACACGGCGCTCCCATCGAAATCAGCGCAGTTGTATCCCGATCCCGGAGGAAGCATGTTTTGTACGCCTTGAGCAGTTTGGCCGGGACAGGTAATCGTTCCCTGACTCGCCGAACAAGTGCTCTGCAACATTTCCGGCATCGCTGTTATCGTGGGATTTCCTCCTACAGTAGAACTAATGAGAGTTGAACTGTTTATACCTGGAAGTGGCGTCGCATCGGAGCATTTGCCCGAGGAGTCACATGTTTGCACACTGCACGTTCCTGCCTTAACAGTTGGATCAGTATGAAGGTCTTCCGTAAAGTACCCGTTACCGCTGTCGGTTATTTTCCCGCTTTTCCCAACGCAAGTGTATGAAGAAGCCTGTGTTGGCATAGATGAGCCTGTTGATAATGAGCCTGTTGATGCGGCCGCATTGCAACTGTCTGTGAGATTCTGCGACTTATCCACGATCACACTGGGCGGCGTTTGTTGATTACTAGCATTGGCTGTCGCAATTACCTGGGGACAAGTTTGTTTGTTTCCTTCTGTTGGGGTCTGACTTGTACTTGCCTCTGCAGGCAATGCAGCAGTGTTAGCAGAATTATTTTGGAATGCGTGCAGACCGAGCGCAACTGCGCCGAGGAGTGCGGCAAAAACCAAAGCTGCGATAACGGAAGTTCCGCGATTGAAGCGCGGGCGTGAGTACATCTCATTATGATACCGCGTTTAAAACGTAGGGTCCCGTGGCAACTTTGCCTGTGTGGAAAAGGTCCAAACTGTGCTACATTTCTTTCGAATCGTCGCTCCCGTAGTTCAACGGATAGAACGCAAGCTTGCGGAGCTTGTAATCCAGGTTCGATTCCTGGCGGGGGCAATAACACGAAGTGAATTGCCCCCGCCAGGGGAAGGGGCCGGGAAAACTGAAGCGACCAATTTTTCTTAGCGGTAATCCGCTTTAGAAAAATGAAGTGCCCTTGTGGCATTTCCCGTGGAGGAAGATCTGGGAAAACCGTGGGTTTCCCAGTTGGCGGGATGCAATGAGGAGGGCCTATTTCGTCGCGACCATCTTCGAGAGTTTCGACTTCATACGTGCCGCGGTGCCTCGGTGGATGACGCCTCTTTTGGCGGCCTTGTCGATTGCCTGGAAAACACCGGGGAGCTTGGCGACTGCATCTTTTGAGTTTGCCGTGACGAGTTTCTTGTACTCTTTTACACCCGATTTCATCGCTCGTTTGCGGCGATCATTGAACACATGCTTGCGGAGCGCGGCTCGGGCTGCTTTTTTTGCGGATGACGTATTTGCCATTGCGCGATACTAGCCGAAATGACGCCGCTATGCAATAGAGGTATCATACAGACATGATTGGTCACCTTGAGGGTTCGATACGAAAGGTAGGAGCAACCTACGCGATAGTCTCGTGCGGAGGTGTCGGCTACAAAGTTTCAGCGACCAAAGAAAACCTTGCGCGAATGAAACTCGGAAGCGACGTCTCGCTTTGGACTCATCTTGCCGTACGGGAGGCTTCCATGGATCTGTATGGATTCGGAAATGAAGAAGAGCTACGCTTCTTCGAACTCCTTCTAACCGTTTCGGGTATTGGTCCGAAGTCCGCGCTCGCTATTCTTGATATCGCATCTACCGAAGCTTTGCGCTCCGCGATCGCTTCGAGCAACGCATCCTATCTGACAAAAGTTTCTGGAATTGGAAGAAAGACCGCCGAAAAAATCGTCATCGAGTTGCGAGACAAGGTCGGCGCTGCAAGCGAATCCTCGCGCTCAGCACTTTCTGGCGATGAAGAAGCTATGGAAGCAATGCGAAGCTTGGGCTACTCCGCGCAGGAAGCACGCGACGCGCTACGCAAAGTTCCTGCCGACATTGAAAAGCCGGGTGAACGCGTGCGCGCGGCGCTCAAAACGATCAGCTCGAAATCATGAATAATTTGAAATCAGTTCTACGATCGCTTTCACCAGGCTCAGTTATTTCGCTCTACCACCTTTCACTCGCCTACCTCGGCGCGTTTTTGTACGGATTTCCCTCGCGAAAGTTGCGCGTCATCGCGGTTACCGGGACCAAGGGGAAATCTTCGACGACAGAGCTCATCAATACGATATTTGAAGAAAACGGCGAGAAAACGGCGCTTCTCAATTCGATCCGATTCAAGATAGACAAAAATTCCGAACCGAATCTCCTACGCATGACGATGCCAGGCAGGTTTTTTATCCAAAAATTCCTCGCCAATGCGCTGAAAGCTGGCTGCACGACGGCGATCCTAGAAATGACTTCCGAGGGCGCGCAGCAATCTCGACACCGCGCAATAGAACTCGACGCGCTCGTATTCACCAACCTCGCGCCGGAACACATCGAATCACACGGTTCATACGAGGCCTACGCTGATGCGAAGTTCGAGATCGGCAAGCAACTGCTTCGCTCGCGCAAACGTCCACGCATTATGGTGGGAAATGGGGACGACCCGGCTTCGGAGCGCTACCTCAAGATCCCCGTCGAATTCAGCGTTTCCTTTTCGCTCTCAAAAAACGCTCCCTATGAAGCCGGCGAGCGCAGTGGTTATTTCACCTTCAGAGGAGTGAAAATGGTCGTCGACCTGCCGGGAGAATTCTCGCTCAAAAACGCGCTTGCGGCAGCCACACTCGCGCACACGTTCAAAATCCAGGAATCCGTGATCGCACGCGGGTTGCAAAAGAATTCGACTATCCCCGGGCGCGCTGAGCGCATCGAGAGTGGCCAGGATTTCACGGTCATCGTCGACTACGCGCACACACCGGAATCTTTGCAGGCGCTCTACAGTGCCTTCGGCGCGCGTCGCAAAATTTGCGTGCTTGGTTCCACCGGCGGTGGCCGCGACCATTGGAAACGCCCTGTCATGGGCGCTATAGCCGAGAAAGAATGTGCGGAAGTCATTCTCACCAACGAAGATCCGTATGACGAGAATCCACTTAGAATAGTCGAAGCGATGAAAAAAGGAATGAAAAAGCTTCCGAGCGTCATTATGGACCGTCGCGCTGCAATCGCGGCCGCTCTGCAAAAGGCGAATACCGGAGACGCCGTTTTTATCACGGGTAAAGGGACCGATCCGTGCATTTGCGGGCCCCGCGGCGAGAAGCTCCTCTGGAGCGACGCGGCTGTGGCTCGAGAGGAGATCGAAAAATTGCTTTCAAGCAGTCGCGTATAATAGTGCCATGGTCAGAAAGGTATTTTGGTGGATTCTCATCGGGCTCGTCGTAGCGCTCGTCATCGTGTGGCTCCTCGGCGGCGGTATCGGAAAAGTTAAATCCGCAGCGGCTTCATTCTCGAATCCGTTTACCTCATCATTCTTTGGTGTTGGAGCCGTACAACTGCCTTTTGCAGTGCCGATTCCACAAGGCGTTGATATTTCAAATATAACGGGAAGTTCCGGACAAAGCACTTCGCAGGCACAAACCCTCGGCAATCCTTCTTCCTACGGCAACCAAGTCTCACTTACGGCCGATGGTGCAACGGCTAGCGATCCGCAGCTCGAATACGTTGTGATTCAGAACACGGGGACGACCCCAATCGACGTGACTGGCTGGTCTTTGCAAAGCGCTTTGAGTGGTGCTCGCGCCTACATTCCGCGCGGAGCGAGCTTTTTTGAAATAGGCGCGCTCAACGAACAGGACGATATCGAACTTGCAGCTGGGGGCTCTGCGGTAATCACCACAGGCGCCTCTCCAGTAGGCACCTCTTTTCGCGAGAACGAATGTAGCGGGTATCTCGAAGGTCTGCAGAGTTACACGCCGGCTATCCAGACGCAGTGCCCGCTTCCGGACATAAGTACTTCACAGGCGACGCAATATGGCCAATCATGCGCTGATTTCGTTTCTTCAGTTCCCTACTGCACCTTCCCGACACAGTTTCCATCAAATATTTCTGCTGCATGCGAAAGCTATGCGCAAAATACTTTTTCCTACAATGGCTGCGTGCAATCGCATCAAGCCGATGCTGCATTCCCGCTTTCCACATGGCGCATTTATCTGGGAGCTTCGCAAGAATTATGGAATAACAACCACGACACGATCAGGCTGCTCGACTCGCAAGGGCAAGTCGTTGCGGTGACTTCGTATTGAGAAGCCGGAATTCGGCCTTACTTTTATTTACCTACTGCCGCAAGCTGTGCGTCGATGACGGCTTTAACCTGCGCATAGCTCTCGGCTCCCGCGACCAGGTTATTGCCTATCAACATCGCCGGAGTTCCCTGTACGCCATCTTGCTCACCTTCCGCCTTGTCGGCGTCCATCGCAGTCTGATACGTGGTCGCATTTGATACGGCAAGCTGTGCGACTTGTGCCGTCTGCGCGGCCGTAAGAACGCCCGCTGTTATTTTCTTAATCTCGGCAGTCGTCGCCCAGCCAGTATTCTCTTCCCCCTGATTCTGATAGATAGCGTCGTGCCAAGCTTCGAATTTATCCGGTGCTACTTGCCAGACCGCACGACCCCAGTGCCCGAGTGTGTCTGAATCCGTACCGAGGAAAGAGAAATCTTTGTATACGATCTTTACCTTTCCCGTATTCACGTAGTCTGTAATGAGCTGCGGCATAACCGTGAGTTCGTTTTGTTTGCAGAAAGGACACTGGTAGTCGAACCAGTACGCAATCGTAAGCGGCGCATTCGCGTCTCCGACAGTCGGGTTGCCAGTTGCGCTCACTTGGTCCGCGTTCACGTTTACGGCGGGGGTTGTACTGGTCGTCGTGACAGCTGTTGTGCCCGAGCCTGCGTGACCAGAGGCAAAAACGGCAACGCCGATTATTACTCCAGCAACCACGATCGCGATAGGTGTATAAAAATTTGGGTTTATTGTTTTGGGCATGAAAGAATGCAATTTGAATAACGTTTTTTAGTATACCAGATTTCCGAAAGTCAGTTATGGCGCTTCGCGTAGCGCACCCCAACAACGATAAGTATCGACACAATAACGATGCCGTAGAGCGCTTCGACGGGGTTTGGAATGAATGTTTTTACTCCAAGAACGACAAGCCACTCACTACCGTACCAGAAGACGAGGTCGCCGAGAAACATCCAGGTGAGCGTTTTCCAAAACGGTATCTCGAGCCAAGGGGCGACTAAGGTTGCATAGGGAAAAATAATCCAGCTCCACAGGAACAGGAAAAAGTACTCGCCGTAGGTCCCCTTGTCCGAAACGGACCGCGCCCAATCCGCGAGTCGGTGCATCGACCTACTGTTGGAAAACTTCTTGTGCAACCACATTCCGATTGCGTATCCAACGACAATGTCCAAGAGCGTCGCGACCACGAATAATCCGTGCACGATCCAGAGGTTGTAATGATATTGATACGCCTCAAGCAGAGCCGCGTCAGAAGAGATGGGCTCTTGGATGAGAAAAAGGACGAAAAGAAGAAGGTAGAGCGGCATGGCGCTTTGGTTATTCGAAGTATGCGGTAATTCGGCTCATCTTCCAAGACAAAATATCCGTGATACAGTGGCGCGATGGCAAAACGAGCAGATCAGGATATTAGGAACAAAAAGTCACGTTCGCGCAAAACGGCGAAACGCCTTGCAGCGAAGCGCGCGATGCTTTCCTCTCGTACTATCAAAAAGAATTCGGTGCGATTTCGGAAGCGAAGGTAGTTTTAAGCATCGTCGTCACAGGGCGACAGGAATCTCCCTTGCCTCTCATGGGTCTCGACGCCTACACGTCGTCACGCATAATTTCATCGCCGTCGCTCAGAAATTTGCGCGACCCCGTCTTGCGGTCGCATTTCTAGTCCGCCCATGCAGTCCTGGGAAACCCACGGTTTTCCCAAACCTTCCTCCACGGGAAATGCCACAAGGGCACTTCATTTTTCTAAAGCGGATTACCGCTAAGAAAAATTGGTCGCTTCAGTTTTCCCGACCCCTTCCCGCCTGCCGGGCGGAATGTCATTTCATGTATATTCCGCCCGGCAGGAATCGAACCTGCGACCGTCTCCTTAAAAGGGAGCTGCTCTACCAACTGAGCTACGGGCGGGCGGTAGTGAAAGTGTATCCTATCCAACGTATCGCATTTTTCCAACTTAGATCGGCAGATCGAATGCCAACGCTCCCGCGCCCGCGAAGAGAATCGCAGCGCAAATAACGAAGAGAAGAATGTATGCGCTACCGGAGAGCGGCAATATGGAGGAGTATTTTTTCACACCGAGTCCGTGTTTGAGCGATATCAACATTCCTACGATCGCGGCAGCCTGGGTCCAGAGTCCCACAAAAAGCAGAATGCCCACCGCGAGCGTGACCAGCGCTGAAAGCCACACCATCCAATTCCGTATGCGCCCGACGATCATGACGCGCTGCTCCGTTATCTCTTCGCGTGTAACTATCATTCGAGAGGCAATATATGCAAAGAAAAGGCCTGCCACGAGTCGAAGCAATGTCGGCACAAAGAATTGATAATCGAGCAGGTGTGGGAAAAGGAGAAGCATGCCGAAAGTCTAGCACGCCTGCCTGTCGGTAGGCAGGTATGCTAGGCTCTCGTCATGCAGGAGGTAGCCGTGCTTTTACACAACGTACGCAGTGTTCACAACGTCGGTTCCATATTCCGCACCGCGGATGCCGCCGGCGTTTCGAAGGTCATTTTGAGCGGCTATACGCCAACACCACTGGACCGTTTTGGGTATTCGAGAAAAGATCTCGCCAAGGTCGCGCTCGGCGCCGAGAAATCTATTCCGTGGGAATATCAAAAGAACTCCTTTGCTGTTATCGCTGATCATCGAGCAAAAGGCTGGCGTATTATCGGAGTGGAACAAGATGCTCGAGCAATCGACTATCGGAAATTCAGATCGAAAGGCAAGACACTTTTCATCCTCGGCAACGAAGTGCGGGGCATTTCACCGGCTTTGCGGAAAAGATGCGACGCTCTCGTTGAAATTCCAATGCATGGAAAAAAAGAATCGCTCAACGTTGCGGTTGCGGCGGGGATAGTTCTGTTCTCCGTGAACTAACTTGAGATCTGCACGGTCACAAAATCGGTGATCGGATTGCCGCCTTGATCGAGACACGAAATGGTAAAGGTGGTAGCGCCAGTTAACGGCACTGTCGAAGCTACACCTGAAAGCGAATTTTGTGAGAAGTTACCGTCGGGCGAAGATTCTGTGCAGCTTACGGCATTTTGCGTATTCCAGAAGACAGAGGTGCGTGCGCCGAGCGGCACCGCCGAAGGAACCGCCCAAATCTGAGCTTGTGCGGGCACTGTGGGTGTCGATGTCGCGGCAGTCGTCGTGGTGACAGGTTTGGAAACAGGCGCCGCGCTTTGCGTTTGCACGAGGGTTACTTGCGGCTGTGCAGGCTGCCCGACTTGATAACCGCCCCATTGGCACAAACTATCGAAGAACGTTGCTGGGATAATATTTTCCAGAAAGTTGCTGGCCCAGGGGCGATTCTGGCAGAGGGTCGTTGCAAAACCTCCTGTTCCACTCACGGTGCTCCCTCCGTAAAAGCCCGATGTTTCGCTATTGTTGGCCGCGTTTATCGTCGATGCAAAAATCGTGGCGCCATTTTGATCAAGCAGAATGTTGCCAAAGACACCCGGAAACGCGGGGGAAGTCTGCCCGGATGGCGCGGCTGGGGCGGATGTCGTGCCGCTGAGGAAATTGCTGACATCTCCAAGTACCTGTGAAAGCCCGGATGTATTGCCGCCTGGATTCGTGACCGAAATGGAAACGGTCGCGACCGAAAGACCATTTTGGTCCTCGAGAGCTGCGGTGTAGGTCCCCGCCGATGCATATGTGTGAGTCGTTTGATAGGTGCAGGTCGCAGAGCTGCTTCCCGAGCAGTTATTCGGAGCCGGGCTTGCGGGAGTAGTACTATCGCCAAAATCTATCGTATAACTTTCCATCGCAATTGCTCCACTCGAAAAGGCTACTGAAAGTGGGGCGGAACCTGACGTGGGTGTCGCAGAAAGCGTCGAGCCTCCGAGCGAGGTCGAACCGCTGCCTCCGGCAAGTGCATTCAAAAGATCTTGTGCGCTTGTGCTGCTGGTATTTCCTCCAGTGCCATAGGTGCAGGCTCCGGAAGCCCCGAAGTTCGAGGCATTTTGGTCAGTGCAGGTGGTGGCGGGCTGATAGAGAGCGCACGGATCAACGCCTATCAAAGACGTATTTGACGTGTAGTAGTAACTCGATAAGCAGCCTGTCGGCGAGGCGCCAGTCGTCGGGCTCGATGCGCTCGTACTAGGCTGCAACAATTTGCCCAACACCGTGTTGAGTAACTGACCCAATTGGCTGAGGGTGGAGAGTGCGTTACCTCCACTGAGACCAGGAGCACTGCTCGCCTTACATTGAGTGGGCGTGGCGCAAAAGCCGGAAGTTGTAAATCCACTAGTTGCATCAACGCAAGGAGTCGCCGAACAAAGTGGGTGTCCAGGAGTGGCTGTCGTTGTGCATTGGGAAGCAACGCACATGGCATCCGCAGCGGTTCCTACCGCATAAGAAACAACTGGAATTGCGCTTACAAGCAAAGCGAACAGTATACCAACGAGCGGTGCCGCATTCTTGCGAACCCAACTATCCATACCGAAAATAGTATCACACCTCGGAGAGCGCAAATCGCTCCAGTGCATATTCAAGCTCCATACCTTTGCGACGTGACTCATGAGGAAGCTCGGCTAACCTGGCTATCAACGTCCTTCCGCGAGCTATACCCGAAGCGGAACGAGCGTTAAGCGCTATCTGTTTGGCCGACCAAAAAAGAAACCCATGGGTGGCCTCGGGGGCATTCCCCTTCGCTATTTCACGCATGAGTCCGACCCAGAGAGCTTTCTTGTCGCCCTTTTCCAGTGCATAGCGAAGACTGTATATCGCGTTGTCTCGCTCCCCTTTTGGCGCGTCGAATGTCTCGGTTTGTTCTGCGTGTTTCAATACCCCTCGTTTCGTCGCGGCGTCGAGCTTCTCTTCGAATACGAAAAACGCGTCGACAGACTCTTTCATCGATGCCAGTCGTTCGATGAGATGTCCGCGCAGTTCTTCGTTGGTGAATATTCCATCGAGTACGACTGCGCGCGGGCCGCCGAACATCCCTCCGCCGGAAAGCGCGGCGTCGAGATCGCCGAATGTGTGTGCGTCGGTGATATGTACGCGCTCCCGCTTGCCCATCTTTTTGATCGCAGTATTCATCGCATCGCGTGCCTTCTTCCTATCAGTGCCGAGATAGAGATACAGCATATTATTTTTTGATGCGCTTCGTGTCGCCCCAATTCTTCCCTATCGCGATCTCCACAAGGATCGGGACACCGTTCAGAAGTTTCGGTGGCGCGACGCTCTCCATCACATGACAGATCTCACGAGCGATCTTTTCGGCTTCATTTTCTTCTATTTCATACACAAGTTCGTCGTGTACCTGCAACAAAAGGTCTGCTTTTTTTCGCCATCCGTTCTTTTCGATCAACGTGTCGGCTTCGATCATGGCAAGTTTGATGATGTCGGATTGCGTGCCCTGCATTGGAGCGTTCACCGCCATGCGCTCAGCCTGTGCGACGATGCCTGGCAACGACGATTTAATGCCAGGGAAATAACGGCGGCGCCCGAAGAGTGTTTCTGTATAGCCATGCTGGCGTGCGAAAGCCTTTTGCTTCTCCACATACTCGGCCAACCCAGAAAAGTTACGGAAATACTGCGCCAAGAAATGTGCGGCTTCTTCGCGTGAGGTTCCTGCGCCCAAATTTGCTCGGAGCGCATTCACTCCCATGCCGTAGAGGATGCCAAAGTTAATGACCTTGGCCTTGCGACGCATTTCGTAGTCCACTTTATCCTTGGGAACATCGAACACTTGCGACGCAGTCGCCGAGTGCACATCCTCTCCGTCTTTGAATATCTGTATGAGTTTCTCGTCGCCAGAAAGCGCGGCGGCGATGCGCAATTCTATCTGCGAGTAGTCGAGCGAGGCGAGCACGTACCCCTTTTTTGCAGCGAACGCTTCACGAATACGACGACCATATTCCGATTTGATGGGAATGTTCTGTAAATTTGGATTTTCGCAACCCATGCGACCGGTCACCGTGCCTGATTGTAAAAATTGCGCGTGCAAGCGACCGTCTTTTGCGACTAAGGCCGGCATTTTCTCGATATAGGTGCCGAGAAGTTTCTGCAATTCCCGATAGGCAAGTATGTCGGCAACGATCGGATTACCTTCCGCCATTTTCTGGAGCTCGTCTTCGCGCGTCGTGCGTGCCCCGGTTGCGGTTTTCTTTTGTTTTCCACCTGAAGATATCTTTAGTTCATCAAAAAGAACTTCGCCAAGCTGCTTGGGAGAATTTATATTGAACTCTCGTCCAGCTATTTTATAAATTCGTCCTGCGATCGTCGCGAGCTCCTTCTTATATTCTTTTTCTAGGCTTTTGAGATGCTTCGTATCCAAAAAGATACCAACCTCATGCATCTTTTGTACGATCGGGATAAGCGGCTTCTCTATTGTGTCGAACACTTCCTGTACGCGAGTTGTCTTTTTTAATTCCGCAAAGATATTCTTCCGTGCGGTCTCGAAATCGTTCGTGTTTTCGTAGGTCAAAATATCCTCCAGGCTTGGTGTTGTCATATCGGAATGGAGGAGCCAAACCGCGATCGAGGTTTCGGTGAGCGCTTCGGGATCGATCGTATCGCCCGTTTGCGGAGCCAGCGCAACGCCCGTTTCTCGGCCAGCCAGTCCCGCGACACGCTCTTTGATAGCTCGAAATTCGAGCTTGTCGCAAAGTTCCATGATGGTTTTTGCGTGGTCGGTGAGCTTCCACGCCTCATTCGGCAGGGCAAATTTTATCGGCGCGTCGAGCGAAATAGTGGCTAGTTGTTTCGAGAACCGTGCGGCTTCCTCGTTCTCAGCCATGAGCTGCGCATAGCGCTGCTGGATTCCGCTTTTTTTGGCAACTTTTTCAACGCCTTCTTTTTTGAGCGCTTTGTAAATGTCGTCGATGCCGCCGTATGTTTGTATTAGCTTCATCGCGCTCCCCTCGCCGACACCCGGCACGCCTTTGATGTTGTCAGAAGCGTCGCCCATGATGCCTTTGAGGTCCGGTACATATTCGGGACCAAATCCGAAACGCTCGCGCACCGCTTCAGCGTCGTAAAATTTCATGTTGGTGATGCCCGTGAGTAGTCGATACACCTTCACGTTGTCCGAAATGAGCTGCAGAAGGTCCATGTCGCCGGTCACGACGACGGTGCTCAGATTTTTTTGTTTTGATATTTGTTTTGCGATGGTGCCGACGATGTCATCCGCTTCGAATCCCGCAGCGTCATAGAGCGGAATGCCGAACGCTTTAAATACTTCTTCCGATCTGATAAGTTGCTCGATGAGGGCCTCATCAATTTTCGCGCGTGTTCCCTTGTACTCTTCGTACACTTTGTGTCGATGGGTTTTTTCCTTTCGGTCGCGCGTGGCGATGATGTAATCGGGTTTCAGATCTTGAAGTGATTTAAGGAGCATCGTCATAAGCCCGTACAACGCTCCGGTCGGTTCGTTCTTGCTCGACGTGAAATCAGGCAACGCGTGGTACGCGCGGTGGAGAATCGCGTGCGAATCTAAAAGCACCAACCTCTTTTGTTTTTCAGTTTTCCCCTTTTTTTCCTTGGCCATTAGTGGTGATGATACGCCCATCGCCTGCAATGTCGAATCGCATATTCGTGGCATTTTCCGGGATTAAAGACGCAATCTTCTCGGGCCATTCAATGAAAATGAGATTGGCTGGGTCCTGTAAAAGTTCTTTAAAACCAAGGACTTTTAGCTCTTGTTCACTCTCCAGTCGGTAGGCATCAATGTGTAAAAGCTTTGCGAATTTTTGCTCTCGTAATTGATATATCTTTTCGATGACGAAGGTCGGACTTGTGACGTTTTCTTCCACTCCGAGCGCTTTCGCAGCAGCTTGCACGAACGTTGTTTTCCCTGCGCCGAGATCTCCCGAAAGCGTTGCGACAGTGGCTCCATTTTGCGCTGGCACGAGTTGCAGGGTGAACCGCGCGGCGTATTTCTTGAATTCATTGATATCGAGTGTCTCCATAGGGATAGGGTACAATATATTGAATGACAACGCAGTTCAACGAGAAGAAGCAGGATGAGCGTTTGAAAGAGCTGCGTTTGCGCGAGGAAGAGCAGCTTGCTGAGATGCTCTCAAAAAAATACAACATCGAATACGTCGATCTCACGTCGAAGGCCATTGATACTGATGCGTTGCGTCTCATCACCGAGCCCGAAGCGCGTACCTGCGAGGTGGCGCCGTTCCACAAGATAAATAAACAGCTCTGGATCGCTATGCGAGCACCCGAGCGCCCCGACGCACTGCACATAATCGAAAATCTCGAACGGCTCGGCTATTCGGTGCGACGTTTTATCGTCTCTCGTGCGTCACTCGAACACGCGTGGGATCGCTATCATGACATTTCCTACGCGACCGAGACCGAGGCCGGAGTTCTCACGCTTTCTAACGAAACAATCAGCGAAATGCTGGAAAAATTAAAGACCCTAAGCGACGTAAAGGCGGAAATTCTTTCGCACGCCGGTTCCAAAGATACCCATCGAATCTCGCGCGTTTTGGAGATCATCATGGCGGGCGCGCTTTCGCTCGGTGCTTCCGATGTGCACCTCGAACCCGAAGAGGACGGCGTCCGCATGCGATACCGTCTCGACGGTGTTTTGGTCGAGGCTCTCAAATTCGATCCGCCCACGTATGCCTTAATTTCTTCCCGTCTCAAACTTTTGGCCGGTTTGAAATTGAATATCAAAAATGCCGCGCAGGACGGACGTTTTTCTATTCAAGTTGGCGGCAAAGAAATAGAAATTCGCGCGAGTGTCTTGCCGGGCTCCTATGCCGAAACGATCGTCATGCGTGTACTCGACCCAACAACGATCGCACTGCCAATGGAGGAATTGGGTTTCGACAAATATTTGATGGATATTTTCAATCGCGAGATCGCGAAACCAAACGGCATGATCCTGAATACGGGTCCGACCGGAAGTGGAAAAACCACAACGCTCTACGCCTTCCTTTCACGCGTCGCGACCCCGCAAATCAAAGTTGTCACGATTGAAGACCCTATCGAGTATCACTTGAACGGCATCGTGCAGACGCAGGTCTCTGCCGATTACACGTTTGCATCCGGGTTACGCTCGACGTTGCGTCAGGACCCGGACATCATCATGGTCGGAGAGATCCGCGATGCCGAGGTTGCGGCAACCGCCGTACAGGCGTCGCTGACAGGCCACCTCGTTTTCTCAACACTTCACACTAATGATGCGGGCGGCACGTTCCCCCGACTCATCGACATGGGAATTAACGGCGACATCTTGGGCGCGGCTGTAACGACCGCGATGGCGCAACGTTTGGTGCGACGACTTTGCCCGCACTGCCGACAAGCCGCGCCCATAGAAGGCGACGTCCGCAAAACAATGGATGTTTTGTTGCACAATATTCCGCACGTGGAGGAGCTGCCACAAAATCGCGACACTATGTGGGTGCCGAAGGGTTGCGATAAGTGCCGGGGCCTCGGCTACAAAGGCCGCATCGCGGTCGTCGAAGTAATTTTGATGGACAGTGCAATTGAAGAGTGCGTGCGCAAATCATCCAGTGAACGCGATATTTGGCATGCCGCAAAACCCCAATTGATCAGGCGCATGGCGCAAGACGGCGCAGTAAAAATCCTGCAAGGTGTCACCTCATTTGAAGAACTTGCTCGTGTCGTCGACTTGAACGACCAAGTGATGTTGGAAACGATTGCATAATTTAGACCACAAGACCCGATTGCGTGGAAGCAATCGGGTGTTATGTTTTATAGAGATTGGAGGTGCACACTATCGGGCAAAGCTTTTGTAGAAAAGTTGCGGTCACATTCTAAGGATGGAAACAGCGTCACCATTTCGTCCTCGAAAAAACCACCTTTGCCCGATACTGCGCGCCTCTGAAACAAGAAAAGCGCTCTCAGCGCCTCTGCAAGAAATATAGCATATATAAGAGAATTGTCAAGGGCCTTCGCGCCTCCCTCGGGGAGCTGCAAAGCCTCCGTATATGGATACCAAAGTAAAAAATGAAATAGAAAAGACTCCCCGCTCGCTCGATCAGGCGCTTCGCCCTGCCAATTGGGACGAATACGTCGGGCAGTCGGCCATCAAAGAAAACCTGCGCATTCTTTTGAGCGCAGCAAAGGGCAGAAAACACCAGGCGGAGCACGTCCTCCTCTACGGACCGCCCGGCTTGGGCAAAACGACCCTCGCGCACCTTATCGCCAAAGAGGTCGGAGCAAATTTGCGCGCGACTTCGGGCCCGGCTATTGAGCGCGTGGGTGATCTCGCATCCATTCTCACCAACCTCTCCCCTGGCGACGTGCTCTTCATCGACGAAATTCACCGCCTCAACCGCACCATCGAAGAGATTCTGTATCCTGCGATGGAGAGCGGCGTTCTCGACATTGTGATTGGGAAAGGACCTTCTGCCCGTACTGTGCAACTCGAACTTCCACCATTCACGCTCATCGCTGCAACAACGCGCATCTCCCTTCTCTCCGCACCCCTCAGAAGCAGATTTTCCGGCGGAACGTTCCGACTTGTCTATTACACCGAGCCCGAGATTGCGGAGATATTGCGTCGCTCGGGGAAAATCCTTAATATTGAGGCCGATAAGGATTCTCTGAGCGAAATTTCGCGTCGCTCGCGCGCAACACCACGCACCGCAAACTACTTATTAAAACGTGCACGAGACTTCGCGGAAGTTTCTGGCGAAAAGCTCGATGTGAAGACGGTAAAAAAAGCCCTCGCCCTCTTAGAGATCGATGAGATCGGATTGAACCAGACCGACCGCGACATTCTCACTATCATCGTCGATAAATTCCAAGGCGGACCTGTCGGATTGAAGACAATCGCAGCTGCGCTTTCCGAAGAAGAGGGCTCCATCGAAGAAGTACACGAGCCCTACCTCATGCAAATCGGTCTCATCGACCGCACTCCGCGCGGCCGCACCGTCACCAACAAAGGCTACGAGCACATCGGCTTCACACGTCCGGGCTCAGAACAACAAAAGTTAGTTTAGAGATTTTGGGGATAAAACAAAAAAACGAATTCGAAGAGCGTACAATGACCTTGCTAGATGCACGGTAGCGAAAAGCCTCCCTTTCGGGAGGCCTTTCGTTTTCGGCTCTTCGGGAACCGATGCTTGCGGACCGCTGCGCATTGATATGATCTCTTCGTCGCGACTCACACGCACCACTGCTCAAGCCGACTTCTCCTGCAGTGTCCTTAGCTTTTTAGGGCCAGGAGTAGATTCAAGGAACAGTCACCTGTGGCTCACGTTTCCGCTGACCCTGTTTGGATGACGACCAATGCACGGTTAAGCACATCAGTGCAGATGAGTATACGGGACAGGATTCGAGCTCAAATTATCTAAAATGCGCTGTTTTGTGAATTGACTGTGGATACTATCTACAATCCAACTGTGAATAACTAGTGCGCGAAAATCCGTATAACTGATTTACTTATGGGAGGACGGAATGACCCGGCCGGAAAAGATGGGGGTTGCGATGGGACCGTCGACGACGGTATCGGACGATTTCAGAAAACAAGTGAACGGATTCGGTCTAACGACAGCGCACATTTTGTATCGGCGGCCCGATCATCAGTGGCTCTTACAAAGTTACGTGTGGCAGAGCTATGATCTTTTTCCAAACTTTCCCGAACTGATGCGCTTCCTCAAGTTCTGGCAGGACAAGCTCGAGGGGCCTCTGCACTCCGTGCAGGTCGCGCACGCTAGGCTCATTAAGCCCGCGGAGTTGAAAGCGATCAACGGCGAGTTTCGACTCCACTGAGAAGGGACTGAAAAGGAAAAAATTCGGCGGCAATTGTGCCGCCGAATCTTTTTGTTGCATCGCGAGCGCAAATATGCAGAATGGCCCTAGGATATAAGGAGGATTCAACATGAAGAAAACTGTCAACGACATCCTGAAACGCATTTCGGAAGTCCAGAATGTGGCTGCCCAAAGGCTGCTCGAGAAAAATAATCCCGACCCGGCTATCGTACATGCTCGACGTCTTGCGGCGCATATCTTGAGCCATCGCTGGGATGACCCGGACGAAGGGCGTGTCCAGCAGCGGCTACGTTGTTCGATCGAATTCGTGCGCCAAGCAAACGATCTTGCAGAAATCGATGAGAGCTTTCACGCTGATGTCCGAACGATCCTAGGCGCAGAGGCGCCAACAGAGGCCCCGATCGTTCCCGTTTCGGCACCGCCCGGATCTAACGAAGTGGGAATCGTCGTAGAAAAAGCGGATGTAGATCCGGAGGTCTTCTTGTTCAGGCTCGCGGAACTCTGGTACGGCTACACGCGCGAGAAAATGTTCGAGAAAAAAACGAGCTATAAGGTTGCGCGTGTTCGTCGAGTCTTGATCTATGTCGCCAAGCGTCAGTTCCGTATGAACAATTATGCGGTCGCCGAACTGCTGCAGTGCGCGCCGGAGACGATCAAGAATGTTTGGGAAGAAACGCGGAGCGAATTCGACTATGACGGTCCCCCCAGAAAGGAGCTCGAAAGGGTCTTGAATCACTTCGGTCTTTCGTTGAAAGAAATGGCCAACTCTTCTCAGCTCGTTTGAATGCGAAACGACCGGCACCACCTCGGTGCCGGTCGTGATTTTTTATCTATTTCCCTGGACAATCGAGGTCCGCGCGACACAGCATGCCGCCGCAGAGATCACACTCCATTTTCCAAAGCGAGTACGCTCCCGAACCAGCGAGGGCAATACCAAAGGAGACGAGCATGAGGAATATCTCAAGTTCGTGCGGCTGATAACTGTGCGGCGCTCCCATGATGAAGATAGCCACGAGCATTTCTATACCGAACAGCGTTCCGAAAACTCTGGTGAAGATACCCAAAATAAGCGCGAGGCCGCCGATCGTCTCGAGCCACGCAATGAATATGCCGGTCGCACCGCCCAATCCGAAATGCATGAACATGCCTTCAACTCCGGACAAGTTATTCACTTTCGACCAGCCGTGCATAAAGAATACCAATCCGGTGCCGAGGCGGATAAGGAAAAGTCCGAGATTTCGGTTGCGAGTAAATCGACTCAAACGATTAATACTTGATTTCATGCGTTGCTCCTAAGCGTGTAATCAAAAAAGTATACCATTGCGCAAACTATGCCCGATGTATAGGATGCCAAAAGTACAGCAACATACGGTCAACTTGGGAGGCTGCGATGGACCGCCTTAAGACCCCGGAAGAGATGCATCGACACCGCGAAGGGCTTCTTGGCGATGATCTCGCTGACAAGCAAGACATCGTGGCGCGCGTTGAGGCCGCCGTGATGCGGCACCACCCAGGTGGTCGCGTAGAAAACCTCTATGGCATTGAGGGTCACCCCCTTAAACAGCGTCTACGCGATGCCGTTGCCTTTTATTTGAAACATCACGAGAAAGCTCGGCTATCAAAAGAACATATCGCCGCATACCTGCACTGTAGCGAGAAAGAAGTGCTCGAATGCATAGAGCGGGCCGAACTCGAGCTTGTGGAGCGTTCTACCTCGGCGACTAGCGGAGATCTCATGGTCATCGGACAGAACCTCGGTGTGGTTCTTGGTCAGCTGATGAGAACGCTTGGATGATGTCTCAACGCATCAGGATCGGCGGCTTCGCTCTGGAGCCGCCGATGTTTTTGCATTTTCACATGCGAGCGCGCATACTCTTTCTTATGGCAGGACACAACAAGTGGGCACAAATAAAAAGACAAAAAGGAGCAAACGACTCGGCGAAGGGCGTTTTGTGGGGCAAGCTGGGCAAACGCATCGCGGTGGAGAGTAAAAAAGCCAACGGCGACGTTACGTCTCCAAGCCTGCGCGCCATCATCGAGACTGCGAAAAAAACTAACATGCCCAAAGACACTATCGAGCGCGCCATCCAAAAAGGAATCTCGACCGACGCAAGTTCACTCGAGCAAATTACTTACGAAACCTACGGCCCCGGCGGCGCAGCCATCCTTATCGAAGCCGTAACGGACAGTCGCAACCGCACTGCGCAAGAAATTAAACATTTGCTCTCCGAGCTTGGCACATCGCTCGCGGCACCCGGCTCTGCAGCCTGGGCTTTCGAGAAAACTGGCGAGGGCTGGAATCCCAAAACGACCGTTCCCCTCTCAGATGCCGACAATGAAAAGCTCCTGCAACTCCTGGAAAAAATCGACGCGCACGGCGACGTTGAAAACGTTTACACCAACGCGGAATAATTTTGACGAGGTACAATGGTGGCATGAAGGTGCTCGGTATTGATCCTGGATACGGCCGCTGCGGCATGGCTGTTGTTGAGAGGCAAAGCGGCAAGGACGTGCTTATTTATTCCGAGTGCGTGGAAACTTCAGCCGAAAATGAATTCACGGCGCGCCTCTCCGAGGTCGTTGGCACTTGCGCTAAACTTATTAAAGAGCATTCACCTGGTGCCCTATCGATAGAAAAGCTTTTTTTCAATACCAACCAAAAAACTGCGATGCGAGTCGCCGAGGCGCGCGGAGCCATCATTATGTGCGCCGCGCAGAACGGAGTGGAGGTTTTTGAATATACTCCTGCCCAGATAAAAAGTGCGACGAGCGGCTTCGGAGGGGCTGACAAAAAACAGATCGCGACGATGATCCATCTGCTCGTGAAAATAGACAAAGAAATCCGTCACGACGACGAGTATGATGCCATCGCCATAGCGCTCGCGCACCTGGCAATAGCACGCACTCCGGCTGTGGTTTAAGCCCGGCAAAGAAGGTACAATAACGAGCGAATGAATTGGCTGCGAACAGCGTGGCGAAAATTGAAACGCCTCTTCGAGAGAACCCCCGAATGGCTGCGTCTCACGGGAATAGCTTTTGTGGCGCTCATTCTTTTTGGTCTTGGCGGCGTCGTGATTTGGTCTGTCATCGTTCCCATTCCCTCAATAAGTGACTTCCAAAACCGCGAAGTCGCACAGTCCACCAAAATATACGACCGTACAGGAAATGTGCTTCTCTACGACGTGCACGGCGAAGAAGAACGCACATCGATACCACTCGACCAGATAAGTCCCTACATCCAGCAAGCGACGATCGCCATTGAAGACCAATCTTTTTACTCGAACTCGGGCATTGACCCGCTTTCCATCATTCGCGCGCTGTGGGCCGACCTTACGAGCGCCTCCTACGCGCAAGGTGCCTCCACCATCACGCAACAAGTCGTTAAAAACGCGCTCCTCACAACGGACAAGACCCTCACGCGCAAGATCGAGGAGATAATTCTCGCACTTCGTCTCACGCGCGCATATTCCAAAGATCAGATCCTTAACGCGTATCTGAACGAGGCTCCCTACGGAGGGCCTATCTACGGAGCCGAGGCCGCGTCGCAATATTTTTTCGGCGTGGATGCGAGCCAGGTGGACTTGGCACAAGCGGCATATCTCGCCGCGCTTCCACAAGCTCCTACGTTCTACTCGCCCTACGGCGACAACAAGGCAGCGCTTGATGCACGTAAAAATCTCGTTCTCCAAAAGATGCTTCAACTCGGAGATATAAATCAAGCCGATTATGAGCAAGCCATCGCCGAACAGGTGCAATTCAAACAAGAATCGAACAGCGGCATCAAGGCACCCCACTTCGTCTTTTACATCGAAGAATATCTGGAGCAAAAATATGGCGTCGACGCAGTCGAGAATGGTGGTCTCAAGGTCATAACGACCCTGGATTACGATCTCCAGCAGTACGCGGAACAAGCCGTTGCTGCAGACGCACCCAGCGTGCTCGCGAATTTCAACGATTCCAATACAGCGGTCGTCGCCATTGATCCAAAAACAGGTCAAATACTTTCAATGGTCGGCTCGTCGGATTACTTCAATGACGCCATCGATGGACAAGTCAACGACGCGCTCGCGTTGCGTCAGCCTGGCTCCTCTTTCAAGCCCTTTGTATACGCAACCGCGTTTGAGGAAGGCTACACGCCGAGCACGGTCGTATTCGACCTGCAGACGCAGTTCTCGACCGCCTGCTCGCCGCAGGATTATACGAACGACACGCCGCCCTGCTACTCGCCTGGCAACTACGACGGCACGTTCCACGGTCCGATCTCTCTGCGCGACGCGATCGCAATTTCCGACAACGTTGCTTCCGTAAAAGTTCTCTACCTCGCCGGCATCCAACCATCGATCTCGACCGCCGAGTCGCTCGGCATCACGACCCTCACCGACCCGCAGAATTACGGCCTCTCGCTGGTCTTGGGCGGCGGCGACGTGACTCTGCTGCAGGAAACGGCCGCGTACGGCGGCTTTGCCAACGATGGTACCTTCAATCCACCGACCGGCATCCTCGAAGTGCAAGACTCGAGCGGCAACGTGCTCGAGCAGTACACACCGGCGCCTAAACAAGTGCTCGATCCTCAGATCGCGCGCCTCATCGATGATATTCTTTCCGACGATGTCGCGCGCGCACCGGAATTCGATACACACGGAGTTTTGTGGTTCGATGGGTACGACGTGGCCGACAAAACCGGTACCACTGACGACTCACGAGATGCGTGGGTCTTGGGTTACACGCCCTCTATCGTCGTCGGTGAATGGGCTGGTAACGACGACAACTCGCCGATGGTGAAGAAAATTGCAGCGTTTATCGTCGCGCCGACCTGGCACAAAATAATGGTCTACGCACTTTCAAAATATTCTTCGTCTTCAGATATCTTCCCGGCGCCGGCGCCGGAAGCGACCAATTTGCCACCGGTTTTACAAGGCAATTGGAACACCGATCAAACCCAGGGCATCCACGACATCCTCTATTGGGTCCTGAAAAGCACGCCACTTGCCGGGCCACCCTCGAATCCGTGGGCCGATCCAGAGGCGGCGTATTGGGACTATCCTGTGCAGCTGTGGGCCGCTCAAAACGGCTATAGCGCCTCAGCAATTCCAAGTACGGGCACTTCTTCGAGCACTCCCTCGCAGGCCCCTACTGGCACCGGCCTGCAGATAGTTTCTCCGCAAGTGGGCACAAGTGTTCCCTATGCGACACCTATTACACTCGAGGCCGAAGACCAAGGGTTCCCTATAGCGACCATTGCCTATTACCTGAACGGGATGAACGTTGGCTCTTCGTCAGCCCCTCCGTACAACTTTCTCGTCATTCCGAGTTCGCACGGACCACAACAAATGCGCGCTGTAGCACAACTGGTGAACGGCACCGTGGAAGAAGCTTCAGGGACGTTCAACGTGCAGTAACTGAGAACGAGACTCAACGATTCAGTGGCATCACGAGGTAGAGGAAGCTCGCATCAGAAACTCCCTTGATGACGAGCGGGCGACCTATGCCTGCGAACGTGAGAGTTATCGAATCAGACTGAATGGAAGACAAGCATTCTGAGAGGTAACCGATGTGGAAATTAATATCGACATCTTCGCCGGAAAGCGCCGCGTCGATCGAGTCTGACATTTCACCCACGTCTGCACTTCGCGCGGTCGCGGAGAAAATCTTTTTCTTTGGATACACATGGAGTCCGATGTGCTGTTCGCTGCCGGCAAACACGCGCGCCTTCTTAAGCATTTCTGAGAAATCATTCTTAAGAAGCGTTGCTTCGCTCGAAACATCTTTCGGAATAATATCTTTGTAGTTAGGAAATTGCCCGTCGATGACGCGGGAAATGTATTGCACATTACCGAGGGTTGCGATCATTTGCGTATCTTCTGCCACCACCTCAACGGCCTCTTCGTCAGTGCGTTCAAGAATGTAAGAAAGTTCTGCGGCGTGTTTGAGTGGAATCAAAATATCAACTTCGGTTTTACTCGATGATGCTGGAATCTTCTTTTCAGCGAGACGGAAAGAGTCAGTCGCTACACAGGTTATCCCCTGTGTTTTGACCGATACGAAGATCGAACCGAGCTCTGGGCGGATCATCGAGGGAGAAGCTGCGTAGACGATCGACTGGAGCGCCTGGAGTAGTTTCTCTCTAGGTAATTTCAATCCTTTCTTTCCGGTCGAGCTTGGAAGTGTTGGGAATTCTGTGTGCGGTATCGCCTTGATAAGGGTCCTCGTGCCCTTGGATTCGACGATGAGGTTCCCTTCGTCGCTACGGAGGGTGAGTTTTTCACTTCCTATCGAGCGCAGTGTTTGGGAGAAAATTCCAGCTGGAACTGCGATTACACCTTTCTCTTCAATATCGCCAGGTACTTTTATTTCGATTCCTGCTTCAAGGTTGGTGGCTCGAAGAATAAGTTCTTTTCCAGCATCGATGAGAATACAAGAAAGTACGGGGAGAGATTCTTTTTTTCCTGCAATACGTTCCGCCAAAAGTACCGCGTTCAGGATTTGGTTTTTGGTTGTTGAGAGTTTCATGCGCGTATCTTAAATACTTTCTTATTTAAATACTATTACTACTATTATCAGGTCGAACATGTGGACAGGAGAATTTTAGTGGGAGTCGATTGTGTATTTTGGAAAAATGAATTGTGTATGAAATGTTGATGAAGTTGGAATGTTGGGGTGGATAACTTTTTGAACGGGGATAACCGAAAGTTATGAGAAGCTTTTCCGACTACTATTCGGGAGTTGTCCACCAAGTTATGCATGGATGAGTGTGCGAATGTGGTCGAGCTCTTGTTCGAGCGAGGTGTTGGTTTTGATCTCCTCTTTTATTTTTTCACACGAGTGAATGACGGTCGTGTGGTCGCGCCCACCGAGCTTTTCTCCGATTGAGGGATACGAAGCGTTAAATTCTTCTCGCAATACGTACATAATTATCTGTCGCGGCTTCACCACTTCCTTCTTGCGCGTCTTTTCGTAGATAGACTTCTCTGCGACGTCGTAGTATTGCGCGATACGACGCACAACCTCCTCGGTAGAAATACCCCTCGATGGCTTCACGCTGTGTTTTATCAGAGAGCGCACGTCATTCAGGGTCACTCCCTTGCCTTTATATTGCGATTTGCAGACGATCGTGTTGACGATGCCCTCTAGTTCACGAATGTTTCCTCGTACAGATTCCGCGATGTAGGTGACGATATCCTCCGGCAGTGAGAATCCGTGACTTTCGATCTTCGCTTTGATGATGGCGGCGCGACTTTCGACGTCCGGCTCAGGAATTTCTGCGACCATGCCGGCCGAAAAACGTCCTTTGATGCGGTCCTCGAATCCTGGCAAGAGCGCAGGGTGCTTATCGGAGGAAAAGATTATTTGTTTGTTGTTGTCGTGGAGTGCATTAAATAGGTGGAAGAGCTCCTCCTGAGTTTTCTCGGTGTTCGCGATGAACTGTACGTCGTCCATGATGAGAACATCGTACTGTCGGTACTGATCTTTGAATGAATTCGCCTTTCCCGCGCGCACGGCGTTGATGTAGTCGACCGCGAAGCGCTCAGAGGTGACGTACAAGACCTTCTTATTCGTTTGCGACTTTTTAAAATGATTGCCGATCGCCTGAATGAGGTGGGTTTTGCCGCGACCGGTCGAGCCATAGATGAAGAGCGGGTTATAGGCGAGTCCTGGTCGCTCAAGGACGGCCTTGGAAGCGGCGTGCGCGAGTTGGTTGAACGGTCCCACCACGAACGTTTCGAACGTGTAGCGCGGGTTGAGGTTGTCACGCTTGTCTATATAGAGTGCCTGAAGATCGAGTGAAACTGTCTCACTCTGCGGTTGTGGGCGCTGGCGGCGCTCCTGAGAGGGCGCCGTGCGGTGTATCACGTATTCAATAGTACGGATGGAGTTATCGAGGTCCCGCAAAACTCGAAGGATGAGCTTATGGTGCTTTTCAGAGAGCCATTCTTTGACGATTTTGGAGGGAACGGCAACCTGGACAACGCCCTGATCGCGGTGCGCGATATCGGTGTTTCGGAACCATGTCCGAAAAGAGGCCTCCGAGGTGCCGAGCTCGATCTGGACGAGCGCGTTCTGCCAAAGTTCACGATTACTCATATTTTTGGGGCCGTCATGCGCTAACAGCTTGCACATTATACGTGCGCGAATCGCTCAATAAAGCGAACGCGCGCGTGAGGGTTATGTGTAGAACATGTGGATAGCCCGTGGAAAAGAATTTTACCGCAACCACGTTTGAACACAAGAAAAAAACGTGCTACTCTACTCTCCATGAAACGGACATATCAGCCGAAGAAGCGAAAACGCGCACGAGCGCATGGATTTTTGAAGCGCTCAAGCTCCACGAGCGGCCGAAATCTCCTGCGCCGCCGCCGCCGTAAGGGTCGCGCACGACTTTCCACGTAAGATGCCCAAGAAGTATCGCCTTTCGGGCGAAGAGATCCGGAACCTCTCCGGCAAACGTCTGCACGGGAAGCTTTTTTCGATGTTGGTCGCTCCGATCAAGGGTACTGGAGTAAAATGCGCAACCGTCGCATCTAAAAAAGTCGCACGAAGAGCCGTTGAGCGCAATAAAATCAAGCGTCGCTGTCGCGCCGCCCTCTCCAAGCGCATCATGAATATTCAAAAACCAATCGCGCTGGTTTTTTATGCAAAGTCTGACGCAAAAATTGCGAAGTTCTCCGCAATCGAAGCAGATATCGAGACGCTTCTCTCGAAAGTGTAGAGGGAGTACAATGCCTCTGTGCTAACAGCTATCGGTGCAACATTCAGCGCAATAATCTATCGCCCGCTCTACAACGGGCTCGTATTTTTGGTAGGTGCGATCCCGACCCACGACGTGGGCGTTGCAGTCGTTGTGCTGACCATCATCGTGCGTTTCATTCTTTTCCCTCTCTCAAGGCGTGCCGTGCAAGCGCAACTCGCGATGAAAAAGATCGCACCAGAAATTGAGAAACTCAAAGAGAAATATAAAGATAAAGCGGACGAGCAGGGCCGCGCGATATTCGCGCTCTATAAAGAACGCGGTGTACATCCGTTCGCCGGTTTTCTCCTCATTTTGATACAGCTCCCGATTCTTTTGGGATTGTATTGGGTTTTCTCACGCGGAGGGTTACCGACCATAAATCTCTCACTTTTGTATGGTTTTGTGCATGCCCCCGCGGCAGTAAACATGCAGTTTCTTAACCTTGTTAACATGAGTACAAGAAGTATTCCGCTCGCGATAACCGCAGCATTATCGCAATTCATATATACACGACTCTCGATGGGGCCCTCAGAAAAAAGCTCGCCAGTTGAAGCTTCACTTTCTGGAGACATGGCGAAAAGCTTTGAGACCCAGGCACGCTACATTTTACCGGCGATTGTTGGTGTCATCGGGTTCACCCTTGCTGCCGCGGCACCTCTGTATTGGACGACGAGCAATACGTTCATGATATTGCAGGAGTATCTCTCGGGCCGGAGGTTCAACGACCCTCAAGCAAAGACGAAAGGAAAGTAGAGACGTCGAGGTGAGGTATTTTGCCGTCTCTCGGAGCACGTCGGCGCGAGAGGGAGTGGGATTTTTCAGCAGAAAAATACCCCGACGGTAAAATACCTTACCTCGACGTCTTAGTTGTTTTTGCCGACGCAACGTGGTACAAGAAGCGAATGAATCCCACTCCCGAAACAGTACTCAAAGAGCTGCTCGATGCATCCGGGGTTTCTTACAAAGAGATTTCGCGCTCCGAAGCCGCTGGTCAGATCATTCTTTCCATCGAAACGTCTGAAGATGCACGCGACCTTATCGGCATACGCGGCGAAACACTTCTTGCGATCGATCACCTCGTGAAGAAAATTCTTGAGGAACGAGTAGAGGTGCCGGAAGGTGATGCGCGAGGTGAAATGTTCCTCGTCGACATCAATGGCTACCGAACGAAACAAATAAAAGACCTGCAAGCGAAGGCGCTTATGATGGCTGAGCGCGCGCGCAGCTTCCAGTACGACGTTGAACTCACCCCCATGAGCGCATACGAGCGCCTTATCATACACACGACCCTTCAAGATGCTCCGAACGTGAAAACAGAATCACAAGGCGAAGGTCGCAGCCGTCGTGTCGTCATCAAGTACTCGGCGGAAGCATAGCCACGCAACGCCTGGGTTTTTGGAGAACTCCGACTCTAGGCGGGATAAGGGCGGCCGTCGCAATCAGATTCTCATTCTCCAAAAACCCAGGCGCTGCGAGGTTACGTGGAAGAATTTCCCGGGACACTTTGCAGCACGTTCAGGTTTAGAAGGTTTGGGTTGATCTGGTTGAGGATGATATAGATGCCTATCAAAAGGAGAAGTCCGAGAATAGCGTCCATGATGATATCTTTCGCCCGCTGCTTCGAGCCCCACATATCGGCCGCACCCATATAGAGCCAGCCGGCATAGGCCAAACGAAGAACGGCAAGTATTGCTCCTGCAGAGAGCGCCAGAGTGAAGGCGGCTTGAAAAAAACCGGCAAGCGTCGTGCCGCTCCCAAATCCGCCGAACGTCGACCCCAGCGCGTTAGTTCCCTGTGTGAGTGGAACGAAGGCTTGAAATAAAAAGCCGGTGCTTCCAACGTTGAAAATCTTTTTAAATAACTTTTTCATAGCTATTGTGTGATATGCAACACCCAGAGCGATTGATCTGCTGCGTTGATGAATGCGAGATATTGGCCCGAGGGATCGATCGAGGGGCTTTCAACGTCGAGCGATGCATTTGTGTCCCCCGAGGGATCATATAGGAGCGTTGTCGAAGCCTCACTCGCGTCGACCTCATAGAATGTATCCGAGGTGTGGATGTTGCCCTGGTACCAATCGTCCAGGAATTGTTGCGAGGTGACTTGTTTCGGAGCAGCACAGTAGCCGATGGAACCACTTCCAGGCACCCACGCGCACTTGTCAGCAACTGTTTGTATCGAAAGAGCTTGTGGAGAAGCGCTCGAACTGGATTGCGAGAACAGTGAAAGCGACCCGCCCTGAGACGTCCCGAAAATAAGCGCACTCGAAGAAGCGTTCGGCAGCACGGTGAGCCCCAAGCCTTGTGCGAGGAGCAATAGTGTACCGTTTTTTTGCAAACGGTACGCATATCCTTGCACGTTGTCAGCAGGAGCCTGGAAGAGTACCAGTGTTCCGTCACCATCAGCGATAAGACGCCACTGCGTAATCGCGGAAGTGAAAAGCTGTTTTTCTTTCTGTCCGGCCCAGTTCGTTGAAACAATCGCTACGTCCGAAGGTTGCGAAACTGTAAAGTAGAGCGTGTCTGAAATGGGATCAGTTGTAACGGCACGGATATTTTGTGGAAGTTGCGAACCAAGAAGTGTGTCCGGAGAAGATGTCGCAGTCGTTGCGCTCGAACTAGCGGCCACTCCGGCGAAGGTAATAAGGGTTCCGTTTTGATCTATGCTTCGCTCGAGCACGGAACCGTCTCTTGTGACGGAGGCTTGATAGATCTCCGGGCGCAACGTGTCGGTAAGGCGTACGACGTTGCCGCTCGAAGGAGTCGCCTGGAGCACGTTGCCGCTTGATCGCTCGACAAAGCGTAGCGTTGGCACCGAGCCTCCCTGCCAGCCAAACCCTGCGACTGGGACCTGCGAGACTTCCCAGAGCCGCGAAGTTGGAGCTGTGGTCGGCACCGCACTACCTCCGAGAGTCGAGGCGACATTTTCGTTTGTGCTTCCGGCAGAACCTTCAAAACTCGGCGCTTGCACGCCGTAGCCGCGAGATGCATCCTGCGTATTCACCTCTTGCTGTGCACCCTGCAAGAAGTAATACCAACCCAAAAGACCTCCGAGTGCGAGGACCGCAATCGCGATAAGAACGAGCCGCACTAGTGACATGTATTTTTTCATATCAATGGAAGACACTCGTGCCGCCGTCCGCTGCGTTGGCTGAGAAGGCAACTTGCCAAGAGCCCTGTGCAGAGAAGAACGGATCGGAAGGATTTGAAAGAGAAAGTCCGATCTGCGCGACTCCTTGCGATTGCGCGTCGATGGTAATTTCGCTTGGATCTTTTGGATCGGCGTTCACGGACGAACCATTCACCGTCCATGCATAGGCGAGACTCTGGTCGTTGGGTGTCGAAACTTCTGCAAAATACGGCACAGCTGCAAATGATGTTTCAGACTCATCCGCGTTACTTTCTCCCGAAAGGGACTGATGATACATGATGCCGAAAAGTGGACTATCATCATAGAGCGCAAGATACGGATCTCCTGTGCGGATAGAAATAGAGGCCTCGGCGGAAAGACCGTTTGAGGGCGCGACCACATCGACAATGATGGTGTCACTTCCATACAAAATGGCGGCCGGGACGACGATGGATGATTCACCGATACCAGATTGCGCCTTGAGTGTCGCACCGTTCAACTTCCATGTGTATTGAAGGCCCGAAGGTGCGATTTCAGATCCTGCTTGCACCATGTGAGGAATGGCGAAAAGCCGGATCATTGAACCTGATCCGGGGAGCGCGCGGCCAAGGTAGAACGGCGGCACGTAGGAATCAGCTTCCCAGAGAAGATCGATCGAGCTCGGAACAAGCGAAATTTGTGCGGAATCACTGCCACTTGTGCCGGAAACAGAGACGCTCACGTCGGTTTCCTGCCCAAGGGGACCGAGCTGTACGCGTATTGTCTCACCAGAGCCCGCGGATTTGCCGTTGACACTCCATTCAATGTCGCTGTCTGCAAGATCAAGGAGCGGACTTTCGGCCGTGAGTTCCACCGTCGAGTTGGGAGTGGGATGTGCTGGCGCGGCAGAGATTATAAGCGCGCTCGCTCCGCCAAAATTCACCTGCGCAAAAGCAGGCTCCGGCCAGAAGGCTCCGCCCGGTGCGAACGCGACGAGTAAAATTCCGCCGCAGAGAAGGGCCGTGAGCGTACGCAGCATGTCCCCATTATACGCGCTCATGCGCGAGGCACTTGTGATACTGCAAGAGGCGCAGCTTCAGGTATGGGGGCAGGTGTAGTGGCTGTGGGCGGCACCGGAGCGACAGGAACCACCACAGGATCAAGGGCGCTGCTCGAAAGGGGTCGTGGTTCGGGAGTCGTTTGCGGCACAGGTGCCGGAATCGCTACTGCCAGTGCATCGGGCTCTGGCGCATTCGCGATCTCCAGGTCTTGTTTCGCTTTTTTGATGGCGAGGATCTGCGAGGGGTCAGAAGTGATTATTTGATCTTCGGTGTAAGAGGCAATGACCTTGATGGCGACGTGCTTCAGACCGGCGAAAAAGATACCTTCTCCGACATCCGACTCGAGCAGGAGGTATTTTTCTTCATCCGAAAGTTTGAATGTCTGTTGCACCAGGTCGACCGAAGTGGGCGATTGACGCAAGAGAATTTGAATAGACGAGTTGGTGATCATCGGAATGCCATAAGGTGAGTTCAAAAAGTCGGAAACGTCCTGCGTGATGGTCGAGATGCCGAGATAGTATTTACGACCTCGCTTTGCGATGCCGAAAAGGAATGAGGCGGTGTCTTCAGATCGCATCATCCACCACGCCTCGTCGATAACGAGTAGGCGCTTGCGCAATTCTTTGCGCACCGTGTTCCAAATGTGGTGCGTAATGATGTACATGGCGACCGGCTTCAGGTCGTCTTCCATGTCTCGCACCGAAAAGACCACGAGTTTTTTGTTCATGTCGACGTTGGTCGGTCGGTTCATAAAGCCCGACCACGTGCCCTTTGTGTACTTCGAAAGACGGTTCACCAGTGATTCCGAGCCCGTCATGCCCGAGAGGACCAGCTCGAAGTCGGAAAGAAGTGGCGGTTCCACCAACGCGAAATTGGCATCTGCGGTAATGTCTTTGAGCGCATACGTTTCGGTGATAGCCCTGTCGATGACGGCGTCTTCTTCCGGTGTGAGACCTCCCAACATGATGCGAAAGAGCCCGACCAGCGTGATGATGTTGTTACGCAAGATGTCACCGGGAGCTTCGTCCTCGCGCGGGATCGGCAGGTCGAACGGATTAATGTGGTGCTCGGAGGAGAGTGAAATATTGAAGTAGCGACCACCGACTGTTTCTGCGAGGTACTCATACTCGCGCTCAGGATCGATGACGATGACCTCTGTCTCGAACATGAGGGTGCGCAAGATTTCTAGTTTCGTCGTGTAAGATTTTCCGGAACCCGATTTTGCGAAGGTCACCGAGTTGTAGTTTTCGAGGCTGAATCTATCGAAGAGGATCAACGACGAATTATGTCTGTTGATGCCGTAGAGAATACCGCGATCGGAGGTGAGGTCGAAGGAGATGAACGGGAAAATGGACGAGAGTGGCGCGGAATTGAGTTTCGTGTGCACGCCGAGCTCGTCGGTCGCGAGTGGCAAAACGCTTCGGAACCCACTTTCTTGTTGAAAGAGCGCCGGACGAATATACACGAGACGCGACTCGAGGACGGAGCGCACCTCGCTTTCCACTTTATCTATTTCCTCGCGTGTCGAACCGTATATAGTCATGTACAACCCGACATCAAAAATGCGCTCTTGTGCTTGCTGCAAGGAATCACGCAATTGTTCCAAGTCGGAATACGCGGTGTCGAGCATCGGGTCTCGCACCATTCCTTTTTCTTCGCGCGTCGCTATTTGCGATTGCACCTCGGCGACCTTTTTCTGGAATTTGCGCAACATTTCGTTGGTGTCCATCGGGTGGATGAAGATAGAAATATCAAGCACCTTGTCCATGTTGATGATCGGCGCAAACCATCCTGTCGTGAGAAAGCGCGGATAGGAAATGACGAAGAACGTGCGCGCTATCTTCTCACCGAGGTCAATTTCTTTCGAAGAAACCTTGAGCGCGTGTGGCGCGATGACGTCTTGAAGGTCCAAGACACCTGTCTGATAGATTTCCGCAGGCAAAACGGGCAACACGTCCTGGATCGGAGTCTTTTTCTTTCCAAAGGGTAAGAGATCGGTGAGTGCCATACTAGTTTTGTAGTGATATGGGCTTCCCTTCTTCGCCTGGATTAAACAATTTATACAAAAGCTCGATGGCTTCTTCAGTGCCAAGCTGCACGGTGCGTACCCCTGTTCGTGTCAGGCCCTGTTGCACGATAGAGATGCGTTGCTCGATCTGGGTTGCTTGCTCCTCGAAGGTTTTGTTGGCTTGCTCGCTCGAGACTTTTTTGTTGCCGAAGGGCAAGAATTTTGAAACGCTGCCAGCGGTGACCGCTGAGGAAGAATACGGCACGACGACGAAGAAGTTTTTCGTCATGATATTTGCCGCCTCGGTGAAGCTCTTGATGAATTCGATGTATTCGCGGATCTGAATGCGCATGAGGTCGTCGAGCTGTCCTTTGAACTGTACTTCCAGGGTGGCTATGTAGGGGCGGATGTCGAGCATGCGCGATTGCACGAATATTTGCACCGAGAAGTCGAGCGAGTTGAGAAAATTCTGGAACTGCACAATGAACGCCGTTTGCTCATCTTCGCTTTTGAGCGCGAAGTTGATACTTGAGGCGAGCAAGATCGCGCGCAGAGAACCATCTTTCAAAACGACGATGCCGTCACGGACTTCGGAGACAGGAACAAAATCCTGCGTCGATTTCGTACTTGCTGCTGCGAGATTTCCGGGCATATATTTATTATCGAACGAGCGCTTCACGCGCCGTTCGTATAGGGGCGACGATCCCGCCCAAGTGCTCTTCATCTTCGCCGACACCTCCTGCGACCCTCTCATTAATATCGAGCGACCAGGAAAGGTCGTGAAGCCGCGATTCCGAAAGCTTCGGAATATACACTTCCGCGTTTTTCTTTATATCCAACTCTTTTTGTTTGATGGGTTTTTTGGCGCGACGCTCGTTGTTCCAGAGGTAGAGTTTGGGATGAATGAGAAAGTAGAATGCGTTCTCGACGGAGATGATGAACGGTCGTCCGTTATATTCCAAAAATGCGAGCGAAGCTGCCCCGCCCGCGACCGCGAGAATGATGGGCGCGGCAAGAAAAAGCGGCAAAAGGCGCCATGCAATGTAGGAAGCACCGAATCCGCCGAGAATATAGATGAATTGTTTGAAGGTCAGAGGCCCAAAGATCTTGTCCTCCACTTCAATGAACTGTGGAACCTGGAATTGCATACTCTTCTATTATACAGCGCCATGGGCGCGCCAGGACGCTTTTTACTCAAGCTGGTGGCTCGCGATACGGATCATCATGAACCGTCTTACGTTCACCGGATCCCTCTCCCGTCTTGTAGTTCTCCGCAATCGGCGCGCGCACCGCTTTTTCTTCGTTTTTCGGCGCAGGAGGTGTCGCTGGCAGCACGGCGGGCGCGGAAGTTGTTGTTTGTGTAGGAGCTACGGCTGCAGGCCCTCCTCCAGTTGCGAGCTGATGCTCAAGCTCCTGTCGTATGGGCTCAAAAACTATTTTCGAAACTTCCGCAGAGAGGCTCGCGGCAACTTCGTCCGAGACCCCAACCTCGCTTTTGATGTTTTTTTCAAGGTCTTCAACGGGCTGGAAGCCCAAAAGCGCGAGCATAACCTCGTTCTCAAGCGCTTCCCACTGGTCCAAGTGTAATTTTTGCGTATCGGCGAGCGAGCGCATTCGTTTTTCCACGTCGGCAGAATTGATGGCGTCCTGTACCACCTGGGGCAATTGCTTAAATCGCTCTTGCAATTTTAGGTCAAAATCTTTTTCGTCGGTTTCCATATGGTCTAGTGCTTTTCGGCCGCAGAGTCCGCAGATTTTTCTTCAGTGCCACCCTCCTCTTTGTCTAATTGGCGCCAAGCGGCGAGACGTTCTTTGAGACCTTTATCTTTCTGTCCTTTTTTAAATACTCGGCGAGCTTCTCGTGCTACAAAGTCGTCACCGGAACTCAGCGCATATGGCAGATTAGAAAGCCTTCGTTGGGCGTAGGATGCCGCTTGATTACCTGCAGCGTTCAGGAAACGTTCCTCCGCTTTATCCACCGTCTTTTTTCCGTGGTCTTCAGCGGCTCTGTCCAAATCTGCAACGACGCTTTCAGCTTTATTAACCTCTGCCGCCCGGCGAGAGATGTTTGTATCTTCCGCCACTATCCTCCCCTGTATACGATCCACTTCAGATTTTGCACGTTCAATATTTTGCGCCTGCTCTTTCATCTCGATGTCTCGTCGTGCTTCTACCGCCCGCTTCGAAGCTTCAACACGTGTGGCATCTGGCGTACCAGTGGAACGCTTCAATTCTTCGGCCAGACCCTGAAGCTGCTTATCAAAGGCCTCGTCGGCTTTCTTACTCGAATCTTTGTGGGCGTCAAGAATTTTCTGAGCATTTTGCTTTTCTTGCTCGAATTGGGTCTTATTTTGTGCAGCAGTTTCTCGTGTGACTTTTAGGCTCTCCTTTGCTGTTTCGTGTAGTTGTTCAGCTTGTTTGCGCGTCTCTCCCTGCGACTCTTTATATCCTTTTTCCGCCTGGGATTGGATAGCCTTTTTATCGTCGCTCGAAAGAACGACTTCTTTAGCGACCTTTTCTCCTTCTTTTGCTGCCGTCTCCGCCTGTTTTTTGAAGCCGCCAACCTTAGACGCGCCAGAAAGGAATCCCGGCAATCCAGCTGCTTTTGCAAATGTCTTACCGGCGCTTGTATTCATCGCGTTAAAGTCACGAGAACCGAGACTGGCAACACCAAAACGCTTGCTTCTATCCAAACTAAGATTGAGGCGAGTCGCCGCTCCATCATCTCCCCTTCTTTTTGCATCGTCGCGCTGTCTCTTGATGTCTTCTTCTCGTCGTGCACCAAGGCGTCCCAAAGTTTGCCGTCCGAAAAAGCCCGCGAACTGTGATCCTAGAGAAAGTGGGGCGCCTGTTACGGCGGTCGCCCAATTGAATCCGCCGATTGAAGAAGCAAACGACGAAGAGAGTTTTAAGGAAGCGAACAAAAGTCCTATACCGAAAATATAGAGCATGATAACGGTCCAACCTGTGCCGCTGACCGCTTGTCCGGGTTGGGTAAGTGCCCCGAAAACAGTGGCTCCTTCGGTGACGGAATTCCCTCCTGCTCCCTGCGTCACGGCCTGAGCCCCATTAAGAATCAAAAGAGAAATGTACAGGAAAATCATCAGAAGCGGAGCAAAGAGAGATGCGTTGATGAGCGATTTCCACCAACCACTCCAGCCATATTCTCCCGAGGAGAATTTCGGGATTAGATGAGACGCGAACGCTATTGAGGCCGTCAACATGAGGATGATGAGAAGAATCGCACGAGAGGCGATGAGAAAACATCCATACAAAAGCACAACGGCAAGAGCGAACAACATTAGGCCCCCAACAAGACCGAACGCGAACGCTTGCAGACCGCTATTCGTTGTTTGCGCGATTTTTGTCAGGACTCCCTGGGTATCCCACACGCTCGTTATGCCCATCGGCTTCATAAAAGCACCTGCAATATCAAAGGTTTGACCCGTGCTACCACTTTGCTGCGCAGGAGCAGTTTGTTTATAGATCTGATAGGCAGTGAAATTTCCTGCGTCGATGATTATTTTTGTGAACAGTAAGCTGAAATTGATGAGCACCGCCACGATGAGCACGCGCGAAAGCATTTTCTTGTAGCCATATTCGGTATTGCCGAGAATGGTGGCTATCGCGATGAAAGTGAACATCCCGATGATAACAATGTTGGAGAGATCGCGAAATATGCTCCATCCCGTATTAATAGCGGTGCTTGCGCCCATCGAATTAAGCGTTCCCGCGAAATTAATAATGACTCCTTGCACCAGCCAATCGAATATGACTCCCGCGAAAACGAGAATAGCTCCTCCGATTGTGAGGAACCAGGACCCGAGCCAACTCATTAATGGAAACCATATACAATTTTCGAACCAGGAGCCACCAAACAGACTACAAGAGTCCGCAACTTGGCCATTTGCGTTCGTTTGCGTCCCGGTCGGAGTGACACTACCCACGCCTGTGGTTACGGGTTGGCCCGTACTGTCACTGAAATTGATGATCGATTGGTTACCCTGATCGACGCACTGGGTTACGCCATTTGAGGTAGCCCCAGTCGCATAAGGCTGCGGACAGGTAAATGCTTGCGCGAAGACAGGTTTTGCGAAAAATGCAACGGAGAAGATTGTTGATAGTAAGGCAATAGTCAGGACAGATTCTTTAAAAGGAAGATTTTTCATGTTTTCCATTTTTGCTCCCACGCCTGAAGCGTCGTTTGGTTTTGGAAGTTGCACCAGCCGACTGCTGGACTTGATGCGTTGAGCGTGGCGCCCACGCTGCCGTTCCACGGAATGTTGGTACTCGATTGATTATTGGGATCGCTTCCGGCCCAGAGCTCTGGCGTGTTTTGTGTGAGTGTCGTCATGGCACCTTGTACTGCCTGCTCCTGGGTCTGTGCGGTCGTGAGGTCAGCTGGTGAGTGGAGTTCGTTGTTGGCGATCAGGGTGTTGAGTTGTTGGACAGCGACCGCTTGCGAGTCCGCAGAAGTGCCGGAGACGTTTGCTATCAATTGTTGAATAAGGTTGAGCGCCTGCTCAGAGACGGAGAGATTTTGCACGGTCGTCGAAGCGAGTGCCGCGATCTGCGAATTGATAATAGCCTGCGAAAATGCGGTAGAGGTCGCGATCTTAAGTTGGTCACCGTTTACATCCGTGCAGGTGCCGCCTGATGCTCCGGACGGGCAGAGCGCCTGTACCACTTGCTGGTAACAAGTGCTTTCAGCCCCACGCAGTTGCGAGATTGTTCCCGTAAGCGTGCCTGCGATCGAGCTCATGATACCGAAGTATCCTTGCTCGACTTGGAGGGCGGCATCGAGGTTGGCGAGCGCTGCATTGGAGACTTGTTGCTGCAAATTCTGCGACGCTTGGTTGACCGCTTGCTGCAGATAGGAAGGTTGGTTGCCGATCGGTTGTGTAAGACCGGCGAGACCACCGCCTGTTCCCGAGAGGACCTGCGTCGAAATGCCTGAGAAAAGGGCGCCAACCATTTGTCCGAGGTCGTTAGCATTCTGGAGTTGATTGAACCCGCTCGCGAGGACTTGCGCGTATGAAGCATTGACGTTGGTGGATGGGGTTACGATCGACTGAGTGAGCGGATTTTGTCCACCGCTCGTGACAGGATAATACCCACCACCCCACAGAAGTTCTTGGTCGATGAGATTATTTCCTGCCGCGACGTCGTCCATCACAAGACCGTTCGCGAGAAGTGTTGCTCCGTAAGGATTACAAGCAGGATTTTCCAACGCAGCAATGTCATCCAACGTGTTGGTTGTCTGGCCATTTTCCACCGATGAAACATCGTCTGGGATCGTACAGGTGAGTTGGCTGTTGGGCTGCTGTGTTGCTGTGACATATCCTTTGGCAATTGCTTGCTGCACCTTTGCTTTGAATGCAGGAGTGACGGTATTGAGTGTTGCGTTGTTTTGAAGATCGTCCTGAACGATCTGATTGTCAGCTCCAGCTTTTTCTTGTAAGGGTTGCACAGCGTATTCCGGGCCGCCGTTGCGTCCTGTTTGGATCTGGTTGGTCGCCTGCTGGGTAAATCCCGCAGTTGCGGCCATGCGCTGCGCGTCTACTACTTCGCGAAGAACACATTCTTTATACACGAGCGTGCCCGTGTTGAGTTCCACGGTGGCATCAGCGACCGGCACGTACACGCCGCCGGTGGCGCCGAGCGCTCCCACCGACATGGCGTTGGCACCATTTTGATTGCAGCTGAAAATCCCACCAAATCCTTGAGGGACGCCAATCGTCACTGGTGCTGCTGCACTCGTTGCGCTAGAGCTGGTATTAGATGGGTTGACCGTAGCTGCGGGGATATTCGCGTTTGCAGCGGCAGCAGCGGTCCCATCCTGTTGCGCAAGCGCTAGCGCCGGCGTTAGCGCAAAGAGAAGCACGACCAGGAAAATGTTACTTTGTTTTACTTTGTTCATAGGTGACGAGCGCTTGGAATGCGCTCAAGACATCGTTCTCGGCTTGGTTGTAGTTTTCGAGAAGCACACTGGAAGCGATCGGATCACTTGCGTGGTCCGCAAGTTGGTCGAGCGTTGCCGCAAATTCATTCATCGAGTTCACGAGCCCGAGCTCAACCTGCACTGCGTCTTGCGGCGTCGTTACAAGCACGGTTGAAGAGGCGGCCAACCGGTAGTTCACTGCTGCGGCATGCAGGTCGTCCAAGTATTGTTGGTCTTTCGTTTGCACGTAAAGGCCGAATAATTCATATTCTGCTGTGGTGTTGCTCAAGAGCGGCTTCAACGACACTTGCAGTGCGCCACGATAGTTCAACATTGATTGGTACGAGGTATCTTGAGTTGTTTTAATTGCAGAAGCGCCGATTAGTTGATAGGTAACGGGCGTCTGAAGCCCTGCGCCGATCGTTCCGGCGACCTCGGCACCGGTGGTCGAGCTGTACGTTCCCTCTTGCTGCAACCCTGTGTACGCACCGACGACTTCTCCAAGTGCATCGTTTGAAACTGCCGCGATGGGGTCGGAAGTAAGCGCGTCGGTTGAAGCAACCGCTGCGTTTTGCGCATCACTTTGCGCTGTCGAAGTGGCAACGAATGTACCGGCAACCATTTTTTCCTTAAAAGCCTCGCCCGTTTGCCATACGCCAACAGCCAAAAGGAGGAGTACCGCGAGCGCAGCCGTCACCCTAATATGCGAAATGTCCCTGCTGAGCGGGTGTTCCACGATTCAAAGTATAGCATCGTAAAGAGATCGAAAGCCCTTGAAATTGGCGCAGTTTGGGATAGCGGAGGGCGATATGCCACTTTGAAGGCACCCCGCAGGCGACGGCCGAGGACGAGCCGATTTTTCAGCAGAAAAAATCGGGAATGCCGGAAAAGTGGCATATCGCCCTTCGCAGTGTCCTACAACCCTCCCGTTTCACTGAACGTGAACACATTGCCCGGATCTTGCGATGAAAAGACGACTCCTTGTGCGGAGAAGTATTCTGCGAGCGTTGCGTAGTTGTGTATGAATGTATTGACAGAAGTGTCATAATTTTCCACGGCTTGTACAAAAGTCGCATCAGTCTGCGTTTTTGCGATCAGCTGCAATTTTGCTCCGATATCTTCGTAACTTTGCACCAGCGCGGAATGAAGTGCGCCGACCGACGTGGGCACGTCCTGCATTCCCTGCATGAAAACGCCTATCGAGGCGAGATCTTGTCCAAGATTTACGAGGGCAGCGGCTTTTACCGGATTGGTACGGTCTTCCGCCTGGTCCTTTAAGATCTGTGCTTGATTTGTGTGTAAGGTTTCGAAAGATTGGATTTCGCCGCCGACCACATTACCGTAGAGGTAGAGTTCTTGCTGGGATGCGGTCATCTTTTTTGGTTGCAGCGAAGTAGCGATGAGTCCTTGAGGAATAAATTGGTACGCTTGCGAAAGAATACTCGACGAAGAACTCGTTCCGCTTGAGGTTTTTGCAGAAGAGCTTGCGCTCAGTTGCGCGAGAAGTGTCACATAATTGATCGAACCCGAATTTGACGTGTCAGGAGATGAGGTCGCAGGCGAAAGTGAGGGTAGCGCGAAGCTTCCCGACTGTCCCTCGATCACTTCTTCTGCAATCTGCTCCGGGGTGAGCGAAGACTGTGTGGATGTGCCGCTTTGATACACAGAAAGCGGAACGCCTCCCTGCCACGTAAGTGTTGAAGGCGAAAGTGTTTCCGGTGAGCGGTTCACAACGACAAGTGCACCGATAACGACGAGAGCGCCCGCAACCCCAATCGCGAAAAGGTACGGATGTAAGCGGAGCCATGCCATATCCAAACTATAGCACCCGCATGTTTTGCAACGTGCTAGCATACTGGTATGGGTTTTATGCGCGCCACAGCGTGCCTTGTCGCCGTCATTCTGACATTTCCTTTTGCAGCGCTCGCGTTCCCTTTTGGAGGACAGACGAACCAGATCATTTTTTGTTTTAACGACGCGATCTGGGTAAATCTTGGCCCTCCCCGAGGCGGGCAATTCATATGGACACCCTCTACGGTTACCTACGAATTCGGACCTCCTTCGCACGCTGGTCAGTGGATCTTGGGGCTAGCAGGCCCTCCCTACGAGTGTTTGGTCTCAGTTGTGCCCGAGAATGTAATTACCGGTATCGCGATTATGATGATGGGATCATCCCAATAGTTTTCTTGCGATAGCTTTCCATTGCTCGAGCGGAACATCCTCTGCCCGCGCTTTTGCGGGCACGCCGGCTGTAGCGAGTACATCCTCAACGTGCTCACGGCCAAACTCTTTCCCCAAGTTACCCGCGAGGAATTTCCGTTTGGAAGAAAATCCCGCGCGAACAATTTTGAAAAAGAACTCTTCACCAATCTCGTCAAAGAAGACTTTTGATATATGTTGCACGACAAGGATCGCAGAATCGACTGAAGGTGGAGGAGAGAAATTCCCTCGCGCGACTTTCGCCGCTATCGACGGCTCGCCATATGCTTTCACTGATATCGAAAGAATGCTTTCTTTTTTGTCGCGCGCGATGATACGTTCGGCAACTTCTTTTTGTACGAGCAGTGCCATGGTCTTTGGCTGCACACTCGCCGTGAGAAATTGTCGGATAATTTCGCCGGTGATGTAGTACGGAATATTTGCCGCGAGAACATATTCCCCGACTTCGAGTCCTATCGTTTCCGGAGCGACATCGCGAATATCTGCGTCGATTATCGTCAGACGCTCTTTTGGAAGTTCTTTACGCAATTCATCAACGAGCATCGAATCTTTTTCTATTGCGATGACACGAGCGCCGGTTTTGAGAATTTCTTTGGTCAAAGCTCCCTTGCCAGGGCCAATCTCGAGCACGATATCATCCGCTCCTATTCCTGCAGATTCGACGAGCTTGTGCGCAGCCCAGGTTCCGCTCAAAAAATGCTGGCCAAGTTTTGCACCTTTTCTTTTCATGGTTATTGGATGACTGGCTCGTCATCAAAGGTCGCTTGTTGCACGAGTCTTGGATCGATGTCGGTGAGAAACTCCGACGGCAATGTGTATTCGCGCGAGCCCCAGCGCAACCGCTCGCTGACGTGTGTCAAAAATACGCGCGACTTTGCACGAGTGAGCGCAACATAGAAGAGCCGGCGCTCCTCTTCGGGGTCTCGGTCGCCACTCCCTTCGCGTTCCGACGGAAAAAGTCCCTGCTCGAGTCCTGTCACAAATACGACATCGAACTCCAACCCTTTCGAAGCATGCACGGTCATGAGCGAAAGAGAATTGCGCTCATCGCGCGAAAGCTCGTCCTGTTCGCTTTGCAGAGCCGCTTCTTCAAGAAGACGTTCGATACCCTCCGGAGGAGGGCTGTCATCGAAACGCACTGCGAAATTCACAAGCTCGCGGATGTTGTCGAGTCGCTCCTTGCCCTCATCGCCCTGATTTTTGAGCATCGCTTCGATGCCGCTTTTCTCTGCAGCAAACGCGACAGCTTCCGAACATGGCAACTGTTCGATCGCATACCGTATTTCTCCCAAAAGCGCTCTGAATCCCAACACTTTTTGTTTTGCAGCACCTACAAGCTCCGCATCAAGCCCACCGAACATCTTATCCAGCGTCACTTTACCGATTCCTCGCGCTGGCACACTCACAATACGCGCGAGATCAACACGACTTTTTTCATTTCTTGCAGCTCGTAGGTATGAGAGCACATCTTTGACCTCTTTGCGTTCAAAAAATTTTGTACCAAGGACGCGATACGGAATACCTGCGGCGAGCATCGCCTCTTCGAGTGCTCGCGACTGAAAATTCTCTCGATACAGCGCAGCGATTTCCTTTGGAGGTACGCCAGATTCGATAAGACGCGCTGCGCGATCGGCGACGAACCACGCCTCTTCTATTTCATTACGCGCACCGAATGTCTGTATCGCCTCTCCGACCGGATTGTCAGTGAAAAGATTTTTCGGAACACGTCGGCGGTTTTTTTCGATGATCGAATTGGCAGCGGCAAGAATGGTACGCGTCGAACGATAATTCTGTTCGAGCAGCACAACTTTCGTGCCGGGAAAATTTTCTTCGAATTCGAGCAAGTGATCGATGAGCGCACCACGCCAACTGTAAATGTTCTGATCGATATCGCCGACGACGCAAATATTTTTTTGCTCTGCAGCAAGAATTCGTACGATCTCGTATTGCGATTTGTTGGTGTCTTGATATTCGTCGACGGTCAGGTACCGCCATCGGTTCTGGAGAAGAGCCCTGACTTCTTCGGATGTTCGAAGCAGTTGAAGTGTTCGCAAAAGAAGATCATCGAAATCGAGCGAGTCTTCATTCGAAAGTTCTTTGTCATATTTTTCCCAAATGCGTGCTATTCCACGAGTACGAAAGTCGATCGCGCTTTCTGCATATTCTTTGAGCAACACGCCATCACCTTTTTGTCTGGAAATAGCAGCGAGTGCGCTTCTCGGTGGCAAATCTGATCCAACATCCTCGACAATGCGCTTGAGCGCGCGCATTGAATCGTCGCGATCCCAAATGGTAAATGCTCGTTGCAAACCAGCCGCGACATGGAACTCACGGAGGATGCGAACCCCCATGCTGTGGAAAGTCGTTACCATCGGGAGGCCACGCCCCTTTGGCACAAGTGCTCGGACCCGCTCCCGCATCTCGCCTGCCGCCTTATTGGTGAATGTAACGGCCAGAATGGCGTGTGGGGGGACCCCTTTTTCCACCAAATGTGCGATACGGTGCGTTATTGTCTTGGTTTTGCCGGCTCCGGCACCCGCGATGATAAGGAGGGGGCCTTCAGTATGTAAGGCCGCTTCGCGTTGCTTTTCGTTAAGACCATCAAGGTATTTCACTGGCGGACTATAGCATAAAATGGCGGAAAACCTTGACAGAATAAGTTATCCACTCTTAAGAATGATTATGAATTGACGCTGAAGCACCCGTGAGGGTACGATGAACCCAGCGATAGTGTTTCCCTCCTTCCGATCGGTGAGCCAAACTCTCTCTTTTGGCTTAACAGAGCCGAATTTCAGCGACCCCGTTTCCACTATCGTTAAAAAACGGCTTAAAGTCTCATTCCATAACGTATTCGGGGCCCTCGAGGGCTTTGTCGTACATGAGAAAAGACAGGACAGTCGCAAAATTAGCTTATAGAAAGGCATAAAATAGATCCTGAGCGTTCAAGTCGAGCGCGAAAGGCAAAAAACCTTAGGCGAGCTGCCGCTTCGGCAGTATCTCTTATTTCCATACTGCTCATAGTGGGAACCGTTTTCCCAACACTCGCACGAGCTTCGATTTTGAGCGATATTTTCGCCCCAATCGCCAACGCACAGACTCAAAATACCCAAAACGCGACTTCCGACACCGGCAATTTGCAAACGATGACCCTAGTGCAAGGAGCAAACAATTTTGACCCGTCTCCAGACGCTGACAGTAACCTGGCAGTCGAAAACGGCTCCGCGGTTTTGCCTGAAGATGGGCCTGCGGGGACGGCGGCTGACATAGCAAAGACCCAAAACGGTGCCATCAGTCTCTATACCGTTCAATCCGGCGACACGCTCTCCGGTATCGCGGCAATGTTCGGAGTCACAGAGAACACAATATTGTGGGCGAACGACCTAACGGCGAAGTCGGTTATTAAACCGGGAGATCAGCTCGTGATTCTCCCCGTCACCGGCGTTCAGTACATCGTAAAAAAGGGTGACACCATCGCGTCAATCGCAAAGGCAACAGGTGGCGACGCAGGAGACATTGCAAACTACAACGGTATCGATGATGCAACGCTCGTAGTCGGTACCCAGATTCTCATTCCTGATGGCGAGGCGGGAACAGCGAGCGCTGCTCCTGTCGCTTCTAGCGGTACCAAAAAGCCCACCAGCACGCCAGTGGTTACCGTCACTCCGACGAAGGTCGTCACCTCGGCAACGGTTCTTCAAGGATGGGCGGCCTCTGGTGCAGAAATTCCTTCCGCGAACAATCCGGCCGAGCCCGCGCGCGGAGTAGGACCTGTTGGCACGGGTGACCAGATCTCCTACTACATGTCTCCCCTCCCTGCATCTGCGAAACACACACAAACGCAAAATATTCACGGATACAACGCGGTGGACATTGCCGCCCCAACGGGAACGCCGATCATCGCGTCGGCGGATGGACAGGTCATCATCGCTCGCGCTGGTGGATGGAACGGCGGATACGGCAGTTATGTCGTTATCAACCACGACAACGGTTCGCAGACGCTTTACGCGCACATGTCGAAGGTCGCCGCGACGGTTGGCGAACAGGTCGTACAAGGACAGATTATAGGCTATGTCGGAGAAACGGGAGATGCGACCGGCCCCCACGTTCACTTCGAGATTCGTGATGGCATTCGCAATCCGTTCTAGCGTATGAGCAACATTTCTTTTTGGCGCAAGGCACTTTTCATTGTTCTCATCATCTTATAATCATATGCTCGATATTAATTTTTTGCGTGGGATAGTGCAATTTGTAAAGTTTATTTGGCGCTAATTCAGCGCGCCACAGGGAAGTTTTTGTTCCCTCAGAGACGCAAGCGCCCCCATGGCGGCAAGCCGCCATGGGGTTTCATCCTCGGTAACAACAAACTTCCCTGTGGCGCGCTCTAGCTGTATAATCAGACAGCTATGGGAATTCGTGCCGATGTCGTTGTAGATCTCCAGTACGGCGATTGCGGTAAAGGAAAAGTCTCCCACCATCTCGCGAGAAATAACGCTTACACCCACGTTTTGCGCTACAACGGCGGTTGCAATGCCGGCCACACCATTTTTCATAAAGGAAAGAAATTCGTGACGCACCACATTCCTGCGGGCGTCTTTTTTGGTATTCGTTCGGTGATAGGCCCCGGCTGTGTCGTCGACGCGAAACGATTTCTCGCAGAGATTAAAGGACTCGAAGCGGGAGGAATAAAAACAAAAGGAAAAGTTTTCATCGCTCGCAATACGCATGTGATTACCAACGCGCACCGCGCCGAAGATGGAATGGAGAAAAAGATAGGCACGACCGGGCGCGGCAACGGCCCCGCATATCGCGACAAGTACGGTCGTACCGGAGTGCGCGCCGAAGATGTGTCCGCTTTGAAACCGTATCTCACCGATCTGTACGAAGAATTTTTTTTGAAAAAAGATGTGAAAATCCTCGCCGAAGGTGCACAAGGATTTGGACTCGACATCGATTGGGGCGATTACCCGTTCGTCACTTCATCGCACTGCACGGTGGGCGGCGCAGTTTTGAACGGCATTCCTGCGAGCGCCGTGCGACAAGTGTGGGGCATCGCGAAGATGTATGAGACATATGTTGGCGCAAAGAAATTCCAACCGCAGGGTAAGAAGGTTTTCGACCAGATAGCGGAAGCCGGTGAAGAATACGGTTCGACGACGGGACGTCGCAGACAGGTTAATTGGCTCAACATGCAGCTTTTGGAAAAAGCGATACGCATGAATGGTGTTACACACCTTGTCTTCAACAAAGTGGATGTGCTGCGAGCAGTTTCGAGCTGGGCGGTAATCGATAAAAAGAAAATCGTGTCGTTCAAGAATGAGAAAACCATGAAAGAATTTCTCTTGAAGCGACTCAAGCCGCTCGGACTACCGAAATCTCGGGTATTTTTCTCAGAGTCAAAAGAGACGATTTGATATACTCACGTGATGAAGCTCTACACGTGGAAGACGCCCAACGGTTACAAGGTGCCCATCATGCTCGAAGAGCTCGGCCTCGAATACGAGCTTGTTCCTGTCGATATTAGTAAAGAGGCACAAAAAACACCGGAATTCTTGAAAATGAATCCAAATCACAAAATCCCCGTCCTCGTCGATGGCGACCTCACTATTTTCGAGAGCGGTGCGATACTCATCTACCTCGTTGAAAAGTCGGGAAAATTCCAACCGAAGGACTTAGAGCAGAAATATCAGGTCTTGGAGTGGCTGATGTTCCAGATGGCGAGCGTCGGGCCGATGTTCGGCCAGGCGAATCATTTCGTGAAGCATGCACCTGAGAAGATCGACTACGCAATCAACCGCTATCGAGATGAAACCAAGCGCATCATGGGCGTTTTGGAAACACGACTTTCGCAGGTGCCCTACTTGGGCGGGGAATATGGCATCGCTGACATCGCCACGTGGCCCTGGGTGCGCACGGCGCAAACCACTGGCAACACCGACATCACACAATTCCCGAATGTGAAGAAGTGGTTCGACACTATTGAGTCGCGCGAAGTTGTGAAACGTGCCCTCCAAAAAGTCGACGATGTTTGTAAGTGAAACGTAAGCGCAGAAGGCTTTACATTTCTCTTTGACGATACTGAAGTGCTTCAAGCATGTGCGCCGGTTCGATGATCTCACTGCCGGCGAGGTCTGCGATTGTGCGCGCAAGTTTTATTGTTCGATGGTAGCCGCGAGCGGATAGTTTCATTTGGCGAGCTGCGCCCATCAGCGTTTCTTCAGCTTTTTTTGAAAGATTCGCTAGGTTCTCGATCTCCTTTGGACCCATATCCGCATTCGTCGAAACGCCTTTAGAATTCTTGAATCGCTCGGTCTGTTTTGCGCGCGCCGTGGCGATTCGATCTCGCACTTCCTGCGTTTCTTTGTCATTCTTTTGCGCGCGCTGTGCCAACTTTTCTGGTGGCATTTCGCCCACGTGCACCCACATATCTATTCGGTCTGCGACAGGACCGGAAATCTTACGGCGATATCTTTCTATCGAAATTGGTGTGCAGCGACATTGTGCAGTTCCATATTTTCCGCATGGACAAGGATTCAACGCGGCGATGAGCATAAAATTTGCCGGGAACGTGGAAGTGCCGCGAGCGCGAGCCACTGATACTTTTGAATCTTCTAAAGGCTCGCGAAGCGCATTCACGACGTCGCGATGAAATTCTGGGAATTCATCGAGGAAAAGTAATCCGCGATGTGCGAGCGTTACTTCGCCTGGACGCGGTATCGCGCCTCCGCCGATGAGTGAGGCGTAGCTCGATGTGTGATGCGGCGCGCGGAACGGCGATCGGCGCATCGCGCCCGTTTGCAGCGTGCCAGCGAGCGAATGAATGGTCGTGACCTCGATAACTTCTTCTTCAGAAAGCGGCGGAAGAAGAGCGCTCGCTGCACGAGCGAGCATCGTCTTTCCGGTGCCCGGAGGTCCATATAAAGCGATATTATGCCGTCCTGCAGCCGCTATTTCGAGTCCACGCTTGGCACTCTCTTGTCCACGAATATCGCTCAGCGAAAACTCCGCGTCCTCCGGTTCATGCTCTTTCGGAGAAAGTGTGTGTATGGGAATCTTGAATTCATCTTTTTCGTTCAAATGTGCGATTGTTTCGGTGAGCGTGCGTATCGGATAGATAGAAATGCCCGATACAAGCGAAGCCTCTTCAGCGTTCTCTATGGGAATAAATAATTCACTGAAGCCTTCTTGACGAGCGAGAAGTGCGATCGAAAGTGTTCCGCGTATCGGTCGTACAGAACCATCGAGCGCGAGCTCGCCCACAAAAAGTCTGCCCGCCGGTTCGAAGTCGAGCTCTTCCGCTGCAAGTAAATATGAGAGTGCGACCGGAAGATCGAATGCAGCGCCTTCTTTTTTCAGCTCTGCGGGAGCGAGCGATATGACGATCTTTTTGTTCGTACTTTTCGGAGAGGTCAAACCAGAATTTTTGATGGCGCTTGCAACGCGATCCCGCGCCTCCTCAACTGCTTTGTCGGGAAGTCCCACGATCGAGAATGCATGCAAGCCTCGAGCAAGATCTGCCTCGACCGAGACAAGGTGAGCGCGCGGCAAAGCCGGTTGCGCCGCGAACACACGTGCGAAGTTTGACCCCATGAGAGGTCCATTTTACCAGGGGCCTAAACCTCGGCGTGTTTGATGCAGGTGCGTGCGGCCGGATTTGCCTTGAGACGCGCGAGCTCGATTGGCTCATCACACTCTTCGCAGCGTCCATAGATGCCCTCGTCCATCTTGTCGAGTGCTTCCGAGACATCGGTGTGCCGCTCTTCGAGCTCTTTGACCAGTGGAACGTTGGTCGCCAGCTCTTCTATCTGGTCCGCAACATCGTTGGGGTCGGACTCTTGGCCCTCAAAACCGCTTGACGCACCTTCCCATTCTCCCGTTTCGCCCAAAACTCTTCCATGCGACGCAAGGTCGTCCTCGAGCGTCTCGCGCTCGCCTTCAAGCTTGCTGCGGAGCTCTTCAAGCTCATGCTGCGGTATCTTCATGTCCGCCAGTATAGCAAAAAGTAAAAAAATCAAAAAAGCCCCAGTGTCTATAACTCCCGCTGGGCCTGTAATCGGCTTAAAATTTCGGTGAAGGAGTACGAACTTTCGGCTATTACGAGAATACTTGGGGTCGGAAATGAGTAGTAGAGAACGATATTGCCGGAATCGTCCTTAAGTTCCCGTACATCGTAGTTGCGCAAAATGTCATCGTTGAACGTGCGGGTCTCTGGGACGCCGTTGGGGTCGAGTTTGGTCGGAGAAACTGAGGTGAAAATGGGAGCGAGATCTTGGTCCATGGTCGGCTCCCACGCAAGCATCCCTGCGAACGCGTGATCGTACGAAGTAACAGGAATAACGAATAGTGGTGCGTTGGTGCCAACCACGTGGAATCCAAAAAAGAAATCGGGCCCGATAGCTTGCATAAGCTCTTGCGGCGGACTCATCCCAAGCGCGGTGAAAAATTGTTGCAGTGTAACGGGACCGCTCTGTAACTGGCCGCTGGTGCTCGTTGAATTCAACGTGGGGACGATGCGCTCTATGGAGCCGAGCTGTCCGAGCTCTTTGGTACTCGCTTGGGCAAGCGAATCTTTAAGGTTTTGCGATGAGTGTCCGTCGAGTGGAAAAGCGATCGATTGTTCTGAAAAGAGAATTGATGATTGAGCAACGACCGGTGTCGCCGCCTGCTCTTTCATGACGAGGAGCACGCCAAGAAGAGCGCCCACGCCGAGTACGACGAGTATCAATGAGGTAAATAGAATTCCCCTCGTTCTATGTGAAGCACGTGTGCGGATTTCTTGTTGCTCAGGGACGAGGTGTTCTTGTCCGTGCTTCTTCTCTTCTTCGAGCGAAGCCGCACGCACCAGCGATATCTTTTTATCACGCACCACCGTTTGCATGTCGTCCCTAAGCGTTCGAAGCGGCGCTACGATCGAAGAGAAATCTGTATTTTCTGGATTCGGCCGGGCTTTTTCGGGCACAGGAGGATTACTCACGGGGTGCCCAGGGGCAGCTTTCACAATGTGTTCTTCCAAGATGGCTGGCTCCGGTTCGGGAGCATGTGGCTTTGCTACATCGCCAGTTGCAGTGGAGTCGCGTCGCTCGGGCAACTTGATCCCTTCTAGGATCTTTGAGATATTGTTTTTGTCTTGTCCCGGCATGACAGTTTCTTTCGGAGGAGTAGGTAGCGGAATAGCTTCGCGCACGGGAGGCACTACAACTACAGGAGGAACTGGAGCCGGCACAGCCGGCACAATAGGCTCGGCCTTTTTCTCAGGCTCAATTCCGCCTGTGGGGAGGATTGTCTCGTCTTCGCTCATTGTTGTCAGGGCCCGTCGCCGGTTTCAGCCCTTTGCGTGCGGCGAAATCCGGGTCGGCTGCCTTGATAGAGAGATTATAGCGCCCTTTCTCATCAATTTCCTTGAGTATGACCGGAACCACATCGCCGAGTTGTACGGCATCCGATATTTTTCCAATCCTGAAAGGTGCGACTTCAGAAACGTGCACCAGACCGTCTTTGTTGGGCCCGATCTGTACGAACGCGCCGAAGTCCATCATACGCACGACCGGTCCTTCGAAGCGCTCACCTACCTGGTATTCGCGTGTGAGATCGACGATCTCTTTCAGGGCAGCTTCGGCGGCGCCATTTCTGCCCGTGATGAATATGGAGCCGTCGTCTTCGATCGTAATGTCGTCAGCTTTTGTGCGTTCCTTGATACCGTTAATCATTTTGCCGCCTGGACCGATGACGAGGCCGATTTGATCAACTTGTACTTTGGTCGAAAGGATTTTCGGTGCACGCGGAGAAATGTCCGCACGCGGCTCCATGATTTCTTTTGTGATGACTTCAAGTATTTGCATACGTGCTTTCTTCGCCTGCGCAAAGGCCTCTGTGAGCACGTTCAAGGGAACGCCGTCGACTTTCACGTCCATCTGAACGGCCGTGACACCTTCAGATGTTCCTGCGACCTTGAAGTCCATATCGCCGTGATGATCTTCGGGTCCCTGAATGTCGGTCAGAACTTTGTATGTTTTCCCGTCGGACATCATTCCCATCGCGATGCCTGCGACCGGTCGTATGATTGGAACGCCAGCATCCATGAGTGAAAGCGTGCCTGCGCAAACGCTTGCCATCGAGGTCGAGCCGTTCGAGGCGAGTGATTCGGCAACGATGCGGATGGTGTACGGGAAAATGTCTTTTGTCGGTAACACCGCGCGGAGTGCCTTTTCGGCCAATGCGCCGTGTCCGATCATGCGACGGTTCATGCCGCCCACGCGCCCTGTTTCTCCGACCGAAAACGGCGGAAAGTTGTAATGGAGCATGAATGTTTTTTTGGTTTCCTGATACTCGATGGTGTCTACGAGCTGTGCATCGCCCGGGCCCGCGAGCGTGAGTGCTGCGAGAACGTGCGTTGCGCCACGATAGAAAATTCCTGCGCCGTGCACTATTGGCGAGAGGCCGCCTGCCTGTGCGTACAGCGGTCGGATCTCATCCATCGCGCGACCGTCCGCGCGGCGATCATTTTTTATTGCTTCTTCGTGTATGTACTCGTCGACTTTGTGTTCGAAGTGAGATTTGAGCATTCCAAGCTGCGCCTCAGGCAATTTTTCCTGAGCTCCCTTTATCCATTCGGTTTCAAGGGCGCCGATATTTTTCTTACCGACGTTCCCGTCGTTCGAACCGAAGACCGCCGCTTCGAGTTTCGGCACGACCAGTTCGTTGAACGCAGATTCGATCTCCGCAGTTGCCGTCGGCGACGTGAACGCTGTCTTCTCAGCGCCTCTCTCCGCAACGATCTTCTTTTGCCACGCTTGGATCTTTTCGATCTCTTCGCTCGCCGTTTTGAGTCCCTCGGAGAGCGTCGCTTCTGAAACTTCGCGTGCGCCGACTTCTATCATGTTGATGAGCCCGTCTTTGCCACATGCGAGGAGGTCCATTCTCTCTGTCGCCTCGGAACGCTGGATGTAGTTCGGATTGATGATGAACGCGTCATTTCCCAATTCCTGCCCGATACGGACCGCCGAGACGGGGCCGTTCCACGGAATATCCGATGTTGCTATCGCAAGCGACGCAGCGTTGACGGCCAAGACGTCGGTGTCGTATTCGTCTATCGAGAGCACGCTGATGATGACCTGCACGTCGCGTTTCAATCCCTTCGGAAAGAGCGGACGGATGGTGCGGTCGACAATGCGACCTGAGAGGACGGCCTCTTCTGAGGGACGGCCTTCGCGGCGCATGAATCGCGATCCAAGGATCGCGCCAGCTGCATAAAATTTCTCCTCGTATTCTACGGAGAGCGGAAAATAATCTTTGTCTGATTCGCGGCCCATGACGACCGTCGCGAGTACGGCGGAATTGCCGTAGCGCATGAGAACGGAACCATTGGCCTGGTCGGCCCAGTCGTTGAACTCGGCGCTCATCGTCTTCCCGCCGATCTCGACGGAATATTCTTTCTTTTGCATTTCGTCTTTGGTGACGAACGGATTTCAGCATTTACCTCTGTTCGAGGAAATCCTGCCTATCCGACCGCCACGATTAATCGATAATAAAACGACTGTACCACGAAAAAGCCGCGGTCGCCAAGTGCGACCGCGGCTTCATGTCGAACCTTATTCAACCCCCGTAATTCGCTCGGCCTCTTCGATGCTCGGAGAATCGTCCGAAGAAGAAGCGGCATCTGGACGCGAGCGGAAATTGCGACCGCGCACCGCGCGATAGTTCATGAGGTAGCGCTTCGGGTCCTGGTCGAGGTCGAGGAAGTCATCGGTGGCTTCTTTGAGCTTCAACGATGTTGAGCGGCCGAAGGAAACGACTTCCACCTGACAACCGCCGTGGTTTTGTAAGTAGTGTACGAGAGGAACGAAATCACCGTCACCGCTAAAAATAATAACGGTGTCGAGCTTTGGGGATGCGGTGATCGCATCGACCGCAAGTCCGACGTCCCAGTCGGCCTTTTTGGCGCCGCCGGCAAAGACCTGCAGGTCCTTGAGGCGCATTTCAATGCCTACTTTCTCGAGAGCCTCGAAAAATGCTGTTTCTTCGCCACTTTCCGTGGTCACCGCGTAGGCACGGGCGCGCACAAGGCGACGGTCTCCGACCGCGTCCTTCAGGACGTTGCCGAAATTCACGCGCGCGTGGTAGATATTTTTGGCGCTGTGATAGAGATTCTGTGTGTCGATGAAAACACCGACACGCTGTTCAGGATGTTTGATTATTGCCATACAAATAAAAGATGAAACGTAGTAAAAAATGAAACAAAAACCTTATAAAATGTCTCTCCCAAGTGTACTCCGCAAACTCGTGCGAAGCAAAAGCTCTAGAAATTACTTCTTGAGACCAAGCTTACGTATCAGAGTACCGTAGGCGCGCTTGTTGGTCTTCTCCAAATACAAGAGATGCTTGCGGCGATCCGCTACGAGGCCCAAAAGCCCGCGACGCGAGTGCTTGTCCTTGCGATTCTTATCAAGGTGAGCCGAAATCTCCTCGATACGGCGCGTCAGAATAGCGACCTGTACCTCCGGAGAACCAGTGTCGGTGTCATGGCGCTGCGTTTTCGCAACTTCATTAGCCTTCTTCCGCTTGGTGAGCATTGCAGTAGCGTATCACATTACTCGCTCCTTAGCAAGGCCCTCTATAGAGCCAAAATTACTGGGTTGTAGCCGGGGTGGAGGTGCCAGGGACGACCTTCACGAGCTGTACATCGAAGAGAAGGGTCGAGTTTGCCGGAATGATGACAGTGCCGCTAGCGTCAGTTACGGCTTGTGCCCCGTAGCCGAGCTGAGGCGGGATGGACATAACGCGTTCGCCGCCGACCTTCATGCCGTTGACGCCGATCTGGAAACCAGCGATGAGGCCTTGTTCGCCCAAGGTAAAGCTAAGAGGTGCATTACCGTGCGACGCCGAGGAATCGAACACCGTTCCATCTTGCAATTTGCCTACGTACAAGACCGAAACGAGCGAACCAGGGGTCGCTGCAGTACCGGTACCTACCGTAACGTCCTGTGCTTGCACTTGCGGCGTTGAGGTTGCTTGTGTGCTTGGGGCTTGCACTGCTGGTGCAGATACCTTGGAATAAATAAACCAGCCGCCGAGGATAACTATGATAATGACGACTATCCAAACGAGAATTGTTTTTCCACTCATGGCTATAAAGATACACGAGAGAATTTTCACTGCAAGTGGATACCCTGTGGGAAAAGAGTAGAGTAGGTACATGGAGCCGCTCGCTTCAAAAATACGACCGAGAAGATTGGAAGAATTTGTTGGTCAGCAACATCTCGTGGGCAAAGGGAAACCTTTGCGCGTTGCCATTGAGAAAAAAGAGTTATTTTCTTTTATTCTATGGGGCCCGCCGGGTTGCGGCAAGACGACGCTTGCGCGGATATATGCAAATCAGGTCGGTGCGGATTTTTACGAACTCTCCGCAGTTGATTCCGGAAAAGAAGATATCCGAAAAGTTGTTGGCACGGGTCAGATGAGACTCGGCGCAAAAGCAAAAATACTTTTTGTGGATGAGATCCACCGTTTCAATAAAGCGCAGCAAGATTTCTTATTGCCATTCGTCGAGCGTGGCGACATCACGTTCATTGGCGCAACGACGGAGAACCCAAGCTTCGAGGTAATCTCTCCCCTCCTTTCACGCTGTCGCGTGTTCGTGTTGAACGAGCTTTCAGAAAAAAATATGGAGAAAGTTATTTCAAGAATAAAAGTAAAAGTACCAAAAGACGCGCGCGATTGGCTCATACAATTTTCCGCGGGAGATGCGAGGCAAGCCATTACGGCGATTGAAACTGCCGAAAAATTGTACGGAAAGATTACTACCGATACGCTCAAAGAAGCTCTACAGTCCAAGCATTTGCGCTACGACAAAAAAGGCGAAGAGCACTACAACACCATCTCCGCATTCATAAAAAGTATGCGCGCATCGCAACCCGATTCAGCGCTCTACTACCTTGCACGGATGGTCGAAGCTGGCGAAGACCCACTTTTTATCGCGCGTCGCATGGTTGTTTTCGCGAGCGAAGATATTGGCTTGGCGCAACCGACCGCGCTCGTTGTCGCCAATGAGGTCTTTCATGCATGCGAAATGATCGGCTACCCCGAGTGCGCTATCAATCTCGCGCACGGGGTTGCGTACCTTGCCACCTGCAAGAAAAGTCGCGCATCGTACGACGCATATTTGGCAGCGGTAGATGACGTGAAGAAATTGGGGAATCTTCCGGTTCCTCTCAAGATCCGTAATGCCCCGACGAAGTTGATGAAAGAGCTTGATTACCACAAGGGTTACAAGCTCTACGATAAAGAATCATATTTGCCGGATAAGTTGAAAAAGAAAAAATATCTGAAATAAAACAAGCCGTTTTGCTATACTAGATATATGAAAATAACCAAATTAGGACACTGCGCACTTATTCTCGAAGACAAAGGAGTTCGTATACTCACCGATCCGGGTTCGTTCACGACCGATGCACAAGAAAAAGAAACAGAGCTGGACATAATTCTCATCACGCACGAGCACCAGGACCACTTTCACGTCGAATCCGTACAAAAACTTCTTGAAAAGAATCCGGACGTACAGATCGTTACCAACGCGAGCGTCGCCAAGCTGCTAAAAGAGAAAGGTATCGTCGCGACCATCGTGGGCGATGGCCAATCTGCGACGGTCAAAGGCGTTGTTATCGAAGGATTCGGCAAAGACCATGCGGAAATCTACGGCGAGATGGGGCTGGTAGAAAATACCGGATACTTTGTGAACGGCACGTTCTACTTTCCTGGAGATAATTTCCACGAACCGGGGAAAGACATTGATGTGTTGGCACTTCCCGTTGCGGGACCGTGGATGAAGATCTCGGAAGCCATCAAATTTGCGAAGACTGTGAAAGCAAAGAAAGCATTCGGCGTGCACGACGGAATGATCGTCTCGGGATTCCGTGGTTTTGTCTACATGCTTCTTGGAAATCTTGTTCCAGATACGCAATTCACGGAGATAAAAGATGGCGAGACGAAGGATTTCTAATTCCATACTTCGCACAATATTTGCTGCTAGAATGTCTGCATGGCAGCAGATCTTAAGTCCCTGAAAACGCAGTTTCTTGAATACATTGAGATCGAGAAAGGCCGCAGCGTGAAGACCGTTGAGAATTACGATCGCTACTTAAATCGTTTTTTTGCCTACGCAAGGATTTCCAACCCGAGACAAATAACAGAGCAAATGGTGCGTGAATTTCGCATCAACCTGAATCGCTCCGGAGGCGTTTCAGGCACGATGAAACGTAACACGCAAAATTACCACTTGATTGCACTACGGGCCTTCTTGAAATTTCTCCGCAAACGGGACATCGAATCTTTGAACCCGGAACGCATTGAACTCGCCAAAGTCGGCGGCCGTGACCTGGACCTCATGACCGCAAGTGAACTCGAACGATTGTTGAAAGCGCCGTCGGGAGATTCGCCCCAAGCGCTGCGCGACCGGGCAATCATGGAACTGTTTTTCTCGACAGGGTTGCGTGTTTCCGAATTGTGCTCGCTCAACTCCGATCTCGATCTTACTCGCGACGAGTTTTCTATCCGCGGCAAGGGCGACAAGGTGCGTGTCGTGTTCCTCTCCCCTCCAGCCAAGAAAGCGATAGCGGAATATCTTAAAAAGCGTGGCGACATGGGCGAAGCCCTCTTTGTTTCATACGGCAAAGGATTTGCCAAAGGGATGGATTCGCACCGTATCAGCCCACGGGGCGTGGAACTCATGGTGAAACACTACGCGACGAAAGCCGGCATCACGCGCAAGGTGACGCCGCACGTGATCCGGCATTCGTTCGCGACCGATCTCTTAGAGAACGGAGCTGATTTGCGTTCGGTACAAGCGCTCTTAGGCCACGCCAACATCTCAACGACGCAGGTCTATACCCACGTCACCGACAAACACCTGCGCGAAGTGCACAAGGCGTTCCACGGGAAACGTCGTTAGTGGGCGTTCTTCAGGATGAAGAACTGTTGGCGAAATGCCATTCCAGGGCGAACGCGCAAATGTACGATTCGCTGCTTGGCCGTAGGATAGAGGTCCGCACGCTTTTCGTGCAGCACCTCCCCGACCGATTTCCACTCTCTAGATCCTTTCTCTTGCGGTGAAGTAAATAGGTTCATATTTCTATTGCACGCGACTTATCCCTTGTAATCGCTAGTTAGTATAGGTTTTGGGTCATGAGATGAAGATGAAGACAATTAAGCTGTGGTATCTTGTTTTTATCGATATGAAATTGATTTCCTGGAACGTGAATGGCATACGAGCAGTCCACAAAAAAGGCACACTCGCTGAGTTGATAGAGAAACAAAAGCCCGATTATCTATGTTTGCAAGAAACAAAGGCTGAACAGCATCAATCCGAAGTTGAGTTACCGGAATACGAAGAATATTGGAACTCCTCTACTAGCAAGAAGGGTTATGCCGGGACGGCGATATTTTCCAGAGAACCAGCAGAAGAGATTATCTTCGATTTACCCAGCAATATAGCCAAGAAATATCATTTGGAGCCGGACAAATTCGGAGATCCAAGAGCCGAGGGGCGTGTTATGACCCTAGAAAACGAACTTTTCTACCTGGTGAATGTATATACACCTAACTCAAAGCCGGACTTGGCGCGCCTGGGCTTGCGGCATAAGAGCTGGGACCCGTCATTTCTCGCCTATTGCAAGGAACTGGAAAAGCAGAAACCTGTTATTTTTTGCGGAGACTTGAACGTTGCCCATACGGCGGATGACTTAGCCAACCCGGAAGCGAACGACGGTGAACACGGTTTCACTAAAGAAGAACGCCGAGGAATCGACAAGATAATTTCTGCAGGGTTTGTGGACACGTTTCGACATTTCACAAAGGGAAAAGGGCACTATAGTTGGTGGAGCCACTTCAGTAATGCTCGAGCTCGCAACGTCGGCTGGCGCCTCGATTATTTCTTTGTGTCGAAAAAGCTCCTACCGCACGTAAAGAGATCGACAATCCTTCCGCAGGTAATGGGCTCCGATCACTGCCCTGTCCTATTAGAGCTAGACTTCTAGCCAGATATAGGGATTTAGGCAGGGTGCCTATAAAGGACAAGATATCCCCAGTCTTGTCCTTTACATCGTCCTATATAGATATACACTTGCTATCGGACGTTCTTTATTGTCTCTCGTTTGTTTCTAACAAATGGGATATATAACGTACAAAAGTACTTCCAAATCACAACTATTGTAACGAAGGGCCTCTGCCTCTTCGATTGGACTTCCAAGTACTTTGTCATTACGTATCTCGCGTTCTTTAAGAAATAAAGAGAGCGAAACGAAAGCCGTCTAACGACGGCGACAGGTTGAAAAGAGAGAAAACCCGTCGCTAGGTTAGGCGGCTTTTTCTATGTCACGTGATGCTTGTCGCGTAGTTCCTTGACCGCAGCTTCGTCTTCTTCCGCTCGCCTATCTTTTCCCTTCTCTCCAAGCTTTTGCAATTCCTTTTCCTCCAGCTGTGAGAGTTCGATGGCCTTTTTTTGCAAATATTCTTCAGTGTTTTTCGATGGCTCATCCAAGACCTCCTCCAAAAGAGCGTGTAACACCCAGCCGATACGTGGACCAGGGGCTGCCTGGCTTATCTCCATTATTTTCTTGCCGTCGATTTTGAGCATACCAACGGAAACTGGGTCGCGGAGCGCCTCGTCGATCATCGACATGTATTTTCGCAAACGGAACGGATGTTCCTTTGGACGACCCGTGCCAATCCGGTCACACACACGCAAATTTACGAGCTCGGTGATATTTTCTTTCCCAACTCTTGCGATTAAGCGTCGCACAGCTGAAAGTGTCACTACATCCGGATCGGAGAAAAACATGTGCCATCGCACCAGGGTTGTTACTTTTTCTATTGTTTCTTTGGGAAACTTAAGATTAGTGAGTATTTTTTTTGCCATTCGGCCCGAAACCATATCGTGACCGTAAAAAGTCCAATCTTTCTTCTCATCCGACCATTGTCTCGTCACAGGCTTTCCAACGTCGTGCAAAAGTGCGGCGAGCCGTACGTCCAATGGCCAATTTTTGTCAGCCGCATGTTGAAGCGAACGGAGCAAGTGCTCAAATACATCGAATGAGTGGGCCTGATTTTGTGCGCAGCCGATTCCCGCTTCTAGTTCCGGTATTACATAACGCAAAATCCCAAGCTTTTGAGCTACATACAGCGCTTGGAGCGGCGTCGGGCTCATCAAGATGCGTACGAACTCCTCACGCACTCGCTCCCGAGAGATTTTTTCGAGCTGGGAAGCGTTCTGCGCGATTCCTTGCGCAGTTTTCGCATCGATCGTGAAGTCGAGCTCGGCTGAAATACGAACAGCGCGAAGCATTCGTAGTGCGTCCTCAGCGAAGCGTTCATTTGGGTCCCCGACGGTGACTATCGTTTTCCGTTTTAGATCGTCAAGACCGTTATGTTTGTCGACAAGTTCTTGCGAAGCGGGGTCGTAGGCAAGCGCGTTGATGGTGAAGTCGCGCCTATCAAGATCGGCTTCGAGAGTATCGCTGAACTTCACTTCGTCAGGGTGTCTCGAGTTGGAGTACTTCCCCTCAATGCGGTACGGAGTAATCTCTATCACCTTCAATCGAGGGTCTTCGGACTGTGTAACGACGCCGACAGTGCCGTAATCGTTCTCGTAGAATGTTTCTGGGAAAAGCGCCTGTATCTCCTCGGGCTTTGCGCTCGTCGTGATATCCCAGTCCTTGGGAATGCGTTCAATCAGCAAGTCGCGCACGCATCCACCAACCAGGTAGGCACCGTAGCCTTTTGCGCGAAGAGTCTCGCAGAGCTCACGCACCTCTTTGGGGACGGTGAGCTGCACGGCGTTCATTGAATTATTGTAACCCACGGCTGTTGCTTATTGCTCCCGCCAGGATTCGAACCTGGAATAGCAGTTCCGAAGACTGCTGTGATATCCGTTTCACCACGAGAGCGCTATCGAATAATACTATCCTTTTGCTGTGCGGATACGGGGAATCGAACCCCGATCTCCACCTTGGCAAGGTGGCGTTCTACCACTAAACCATATCCGCAATCCAACCCACAGCGAAGCCCGTTTTTAACTGCGGACGCAAACTAGGGTATCATCCACCGAAACTATATCCGCAGCGCGTTCGATTATACAGTACGCGCCACCTCGGGCAATACGTACTTACCTGTCCGAGGAGGCTGCGGCCAAGAGCGGTGGGGTTTCGTATTCTCGAAAGGCCAAAAAGAGTCCAATAATCGCAGTTATGCAGGCCAAGACTGGTATCCAAGAGGCCGCACGGCACGCTTCGGAGAAGTACCAGAAGCTGAGGAGCAGAATAAGAGGCACAAGAATTGAAGCGGTCGAACCGAGAACCGAATCTTCCAAGAACCACGGCTCTGCAAAGACGACGATTGCGACGATGACCACGTATATCGCAAGAAGAATGAACCAGAGACGATAGGCATTACCCCCGACGCAAATGTCATGCGGGAAAGTCCCGCTTGATAGGACGCTAGCCACTGCCGTGGTCGATCCTATTTTTATACTTGAAGAGCTAGAGAGGGTTCCCGTACTTGTGTTCGAGCCGGTTCCGCCCTTGGTTACCACTCCCCCACTACCGGTGGACGGTGCTGAGGTCGGTAAAGATCCGGACGTATTTCCTTGCGACGGAACAGAAGCCGAAGGGATATTAGGGGCAACATTACTTGCGTCGGTCGCATCAAAAGTGATGCTTGTAACGCAGGTCGGCTGTCCTGGCAGAGAGGCGAGAAGCGTCAAGTTAATCGGCAAGCCGTTTTCTACGGGGGTGTCCATCGTATCGACGTGGATACGCGTACCGCTCGGACTACCGGCCCATCGTGTAATGAAATTGAGAGGAACAGCTGTATTCCCTATCTGTGCCAATACGGCTACATAAGAGTGGGATACGTCTGTGGAAAGAGTGACATCAAAGGACTCCAACTCCCCACCATAAACGTGGGGCTCAATATCCGTAACAGTCATCGTCTGACACATGTTTTGTCCTGGCGGCAGTAACTCGGCTGTTTGTACGGATGTCGATTGGGCCGATGCGAGTGTAGGAGCGAATACGCTAATAAGACCAGCAGCAGTAGAGATGACCCCTAGAGCCAGTGATCTGTTCGAAAGAGATAGGCTTTGCATGACGGCACCGTAGTATGGATTGGATATTAACAACAAGGGGTAAATTGTGTTCCAATACGATTTAGAATGTCCATTTTTCCTATAGGACAAGCCAAGGAATTGACATTTTTTAATATTTTTAATGACCGATATCTAAAAAGCTCTTAAAATATAGCCAAATTGGGGAAAACTCTGTGGATATGTGGATAAAGGACATGAAGAGAATGTCCTTTATTTATAGGATGCACACAGTATATGTTTCTTAAGTAACGTTAAAGCGAATGTTTCGCGTGAAAACATGCGCTAGTATCGTTCTTATGATTAAAGATGAAAATAGAAAAGCGGCCGGAAGGATCGGTGAACAAATAGCATCGGACTTTTTAATTAGAAGAGGATTTTCAATTATTGAAAGGAACTTTAGAAGACCGTGGGGTGAAATCGACGTAATAGCCCAAAAGGGAAATTTGATTCATTTTGTAGAAGTAAAGACACTTACGAGAGATTATCTCCCAAATGTTTCCCGTGAAAACAATCAATATAGGCCAGAAGAGCAGGTTCATCAATGGAAATTGAAGAAGATGGCAAGAACAGCGGAAATGTATATGAACGAGAAAGAGTTAGCGAACGAATACCAAATCGATGTGATAGGAGTCTTTCTTAGCACAAAGACTCGCACAGCAAGATGCCGATTCTTCGAGCAAGTCTTATAGGACATTAGGAAGAGCGTATGTCCTTTAGAAATTATGCTACTATTGCGACTCCGGGCCGTCGTATACCGGTAGTACGCATGCTTTGGGAGCATGTAGACTGGGTTCAATTCCCAGCGGCCCGAAAGTCATTAATTACCTGAGAGCAGCGGGATATATTGGTTAATTAGAGTTGGAGCCACATCGTTGTTGAAGGCGAGGACTTCAGAGGCGGGGTCTCCTTGCAGCAATGAGTTCAAGTCTTGGCCTGATTGCGTCGCCAGATCGGTATTGATGTAACTCAGGGCGACGGCACGTAAATCACGATCCGCTGTAGTTGTTCCGCTGCTTGTGGTCGCAATTATTCCGACAAGCTGATCCCATGCGTTTACGACGGCTCCGCCTGAAGAACCGCTTTGTGCCTCGATAATACCGCCAAGGGAGAGGAGGTCCGGTGTCCCCGAAACGAATGTTAGGAACTGTTTTATGGTGGTCACCGATGAAACCGCGTAGAGGTCGTACTGTGCAGCAGCTCCTCCAATAAACTCGGCCGGATAACTTGCCACCAAGACCTGATCGCCAGGAAAGGCAATTGCTTCACGTGTTTCGGGTGAAACATACGGGAATTGTGTCGGGAGGGGAGTATTATCTGCGGAACCGACTATATAGAGGAGGGCATAATCGTGTTCACCTGTACCAGTCGGGTGTTGGTCGAGTATCTCATTCGCGTGCGCGTTCACCCATATTGGCGGAATGTAGAGAACAACAGCTGTCCACTCGGCTTTTGCAGGAGAGCCAGTACGAACGACACAGCTCAGATCGACTGACGGACTTTCGGAAAGAAGCACATACTGTGCGACATGAGCGTTGGTCAGGATAATGCCGCGAGGGTCAATGATGACGCCACTTCCTGATATGGGTAGGAGAGAGCCGCCCTGTGGCGCACACAGAATATTGACGAGAGCGGCTCGTGCACTTGTGTTAATTGCGTCGAACGATTCCGGTGGGGTTGAGTAAGGGTTTTGAACACGGGCAATCTGATTTATAGGAGTCGAGGTGGATACAGGGACTTGAATACTTGTCTTTTTTTGGATGGGAGACGTGACGATGGACGTTGTTGCTGTCGAGGGAGTCGCGTTTTCCAATAATATAGGAGTAGTTTCCTGTGAAGACGCTGCGGCCGAAAGTTGCTTTTGCGGGGTGGAGGATAAGATTCCGAGAATATTTTGTTTCTGGTTTTGAAAGAAGAGAAAGAGTCCGACGATAAAAATGGAAAACGCGATTACATTAAAAAGTCCTCGCCGCATGTGCCGAGCATATACGATTTGGCAGGAGATGAAAAGAGAACGAAAACGCGCTACACTTCGAAAGCTTCGCGGGATTAGTTTAGTGGTAAAACGACAGTTTTCCAAACTGTAGTTGGGAGTTCGATTCTCCCATCCCGCACAGTAAAACGAAATGACCGCCAAGGCGGTCATTTCGCGAAAACGCCTCTTTTTGTTACTTGATCGCGTCCTTCAAAGTTTTGGAAGCCCGAAACTTCGGCACTTTCATCGCCTTGATTTGGATGGTCGCGCCTGTACGAGGATTGCGGCCCATGCGGCCAGCGCGGGTCTTCGCCTCGAAGATACCGAGGCCCGCGACGGAAACCTCCTCGCCGCTCTTGAGCTTGTCGGTGATCATCATGATGATCGCTTCGACTGCGCGCTCTGCATCGGCTTTTGTGGAACCGATCGTTTGCGCCACTTTCTCTACCAAATCCATTTTATTTGCCATAGCAATTTCTTAGTAATGGTAATTAAATACTGGGTTTTTCGACCGATAGGTCCATTGTGAGGCGTATAAAAAAGCTGTCAAATGGCTTAAAATCGTACTATCCACACGTTTTCAACAACAAAAAAGCGCCCTACATAGGGCGCTTTTTGTCAAAATAGCGCTTTATCTGGCGTATTCGATGACTCTTGTTTCCCGAATGACCGAGACTTTTATCTCACCCGGATATTGGAGTTCCTTTTCAATCTTGTCCGCGATGCGCCGGGCTAGCTCACGCGATTCTAAGTCGGAGATATTCTCAGGCTTTACGATGACGCGAAGCTCTCGGCCAGCGGCTATGGCATAGCTTTTCTCAACACCTTTTTCCGTATTGGCGATCGCCTCCAAGTCCTCGAGTCGTTTGATGTAGTTCTCGACGGAATCGCGTCTGGCGCCAGGACGGCCTCCAGAAATCGCGTCTGCAACTTGGACGATCATGCTTTCAGGAGTTTCGTATGGGTATTCCTCGTGGTGTGCCTGCATTGCTTTCACTACGCGTTCGTCCACGCCGAACTTCTGGAGAATCCTTCTTCCGATCTCGACGTGCGTACCGGGAACTTCATGGTCGACGGCTTTGCCGATATCGTGGAAAAGCGCTCCGGCGCGAGCGATAGCTGGGTCGGCACCGAGTTCTTCAGCCAGCATGCCGGCCAAGTGTGCGACCTCGACCGAGTGGTCGAGCACGTTCTGGCCGTAGCTCGTGCGAAAGTAGAGTCGTCCGAGAATTTGTAGCAACTTGGGGTCGATGTTCTGCACTTTTGCGTTGTATGCCGCTTCGACACCTTTCTTTTTGATGATGGTGTTGATTTCGGTCTCGGCTTTTTGCACGGCCTCTTCGATCTTTGCCGGTTGGATGCGTCCGTCGAGGATCAAATTTTCGAGGGCGATGCGTGCGATCTGACGACGGATAGGGTCATAGGAAGAAAGGGTGATGGTGCCTGGTGTATCGTCAACAATGACGTCGACACCGGTCGCGCGTTCGAAGCTTCTGATATTGCGGCCTTCCTTTCCGATGATTTTGCCCTTGATCTCATCGTTCGGCAGGGTAATGGTCGTCGCCAAAATATCGGAAACAACGGAGTTACCGAGTCGATGCACGGCTGTAGTGAGGATTTCGTTGGCCTTTGCCTCGAGCTTCTCATTCCCGGAGAGTTCCAACTTGCGCATACGGCCTTCAATATCGCTCTCGTACTGTTTTTCGATGGACTGGATGAGCTCGGTTTTGGCTTCTTCGGCAGTAAGACTCGCAACCTTTTCCAATTTTTCCTGTTGTGCACGAACAAGACCCTCCGCCTTTTCTTTGAGTGCGACGGCCTCCTCGTTTTTCTTGGCGGCAGTGCCTTCGTCGGTATCAACTTTGAGTTGTCGAGAGTCGATAACCTCTTCTTTGCGCACCAAACGATCTTCGATAACTTTTAGCTCTCGCTCTTTCCCTTTGTATTCGGCAGTGAGCTGTTCAACTTTTGCTTTTCCCTGAATCTCGGCTTCTTCGACGACTTTTTTCGCGCGCACTTCTGCGTCGAGCATCATTTTGCGCACCTCAAGTTCTACTGAGCCCTTTTGGCCAAGAGAAATGAAGAACCGCATGAAGTAACCTACGGTTCCTCCGGCGATTACGCCGAGCGCGACGAGTATTAAAACGACCAGTGTTGACATATGCGTGGTTTTTCACCACGCGCCTTTGTGCTTATTGCAGGGCCATCAGGATACGAGCAAAAGAAACTTCACTTCGGTTCTCTCTAGCAAAGGTGCGCGGAAGAAATATTGAATTCATAAGTAATGGTGAAACAAAAGTATACCACGCGAAGACGAGGGCGCCAGGGTGACGTCTTTTCGTCGCACTAGAGCCAATTTTAGGCTCTATTTAAGGACTTTATCGATGATGCCGTACTTGACAGACTCTTCGGCGTCCATGAAGAAATCGCGATCGACGTCTTGCTCTATCTTCGAGAGCTTTTGGCCGGTGTTTTTGGCGAGGATCTCATTGAGACGCTGACGCAATTTCAGGATCTGCTTAGCAGTGATTTCGATATCAGCAGCCATACCTTCTGCGCCGCCTGAGGGTTGATGGATCATGATCTCAGCATTCGGAAGTGCGAAGCGCTTTCCTTTCTGACCTCCGGACAAAAGCACCGCACCCATTGAAGCCGCCATGCCAACGCATACCGTCGAGACCTGGGGTTGTATGTGGTTCATCGTGTCGAGGATGGCGAGTCCGGCAGAGACCATGCCACCAGGGGAGTTGATGTAGAAGGAAATATCTTTCTTCGCATCTTCGGATGCCAGGAAGAGAAGTTGCGCGATGACGAGGTTGGCGACGTCACTGTCGATCGGACCGCCCAAAAAGACGATACGCTCCTTGAGAAGCCGTGAATAAATGTCATATGCGCGCTCGCCGAGCGACGTCTTCTCTATGACCATCGGAACTAACATTTGAGATCTAGTAGCCATCGCGTGAGTGTATAGAAAATCTTGCGGACACGCAAATTAGTGATGGTGTTGGTGTGGCGGCAACGTTTTTTCACCAGTCTCGAGGAAACGCAGGACTATTTCGTTGCGAAGCGCGTGAGTGATGTGGGCGTGGAGAGCTTGGGCGTCGGCGCCAGGGTAGTGTTGCTTGGCGTGCTCTATTTCGTGCGCGACATCTTCTTGTTTGGGTTCGATGGATTCCTTGCGGGCGATATCGGAGAGGACGAGGCGCACCTTCGCGCGTTTGTCGGCAGCTTCTTTCCAGGTACCTCGGATTTCTTCACGCGTTTTCTTTTGCGCTGCAAGGAAGGATTCAAGCGTTTGGCCCATCTGCTCGAGGTCGCCCTTGAGACGAGCCTCCATATCGTCGAGCTCATAGTCGAGTAATACAGCTGGGTAGCGGATCTTAGAATCTTTTACGAGCTCGTCGAGGATAGCGGCGCGGCGTTTTTGCATCGCCTGCAGCTCTTTTTCATTTTTGATGTTGGCACGGAGCGCTTCGGAGAATTTTTCAGTATTTTCATACCCAAGAGATTGCACGAATTGGTCGTCGAGGGCAGGAAGATCCGCATCGGCGAGCGCCTTGGCTTCTTCTGCCGCCTTTTGAGACTCGACGCCCTTTTCCATGCGGTCGATGCGAGCTCGTTCGCGACGCAAGTGCGAAAGCGCCTGGGTGTGCTCCTCATCGGAAACGTCTGTACTTTCCTTTTTGGACGTATGTTTTTCAGCGATCTTTTTATAGTCGGCGAGCTCGACTTCGGGGGCGAGGGCGGCGCGTGCAGTGAATTTTAGCGGTTTCCCGCTCTCTGGAGCGTCGGTCGAGACGCGAGGCGTCTCGACGATAGGGAGGTTTTCTTTTGCGAGAATCTCGGGCAGCTCGTGCTGAATGGCGTGCTCCGCCGCATGACGCAAAATGGTCGGCTCGCCGTAGATCTGGACGATGCGGTCGATTGGAGCCTTTCCCGGACGGAAACCATCGAGTTTCGCGGTGCGCTGCATTTCTTTCAGCGCCTCCTCACGGTATTTGAGAAGTGCCTCGGGTGAAATTTCCGCGCTTACCTCGACTTCCCAGCGCTCTTTGTCGCGGGAGACTTTTATGTTGGAAGCTGCGCTCGCCATTGGCGCGAGTGTATATTATTGAGACGTTGTTGTCGATGAATCTCCTGGGATGTAAGGGACGGTGTCAATCTTTTGGTGTTGTCGCGCATTCCAAAAGTAGAACGCTCCTGCGATCATAAGAAGCAATATGATGAAAATACTGACGGTAGGGCCAGCGGACTCTTTTTTCTTTGGACTTTCAGGGGAGGACGGCATGCGTCTATTATACCTTTTAGTAACGGCGGGTATTTCGATGAATGGAAAGGGGATTAGTTGAGTTTTGTGCAACTACCGTTATAGTTGTTCGAATATGGCGGGAAACATTAAGGTCTTCGGACACAAATCTCCTGACACCGATACTACGTGCTCAGCAATAATCTGGGCCTGGTATCTGAATTCACAGGGCGGGAAGGCAAAACCATACATGCTCGGAGAGCCGAACAAGGAGACGGCCTACGTACTCAAGAAATGGGGCGTGGAACGACCAGAATTACTGGAGACGTTGGACGAAAATGACAGCGTTGTCATCGTGGATACGAATAATCCGCAAGAATTGCCAGAGAATATTTCGGAAGTGAACGTACTAGCGATCATTGATCACCACAAATTGAGCGGGCTTTCGACCAAGGCACCTGTCGAGGTCATGATGAAGCCGCTCGCATGCACAGCGACTCTCATGTACGACATGATGGGAGCCAACGCAGAAAAAATGCCAAAGGAAATCGCAGGATTAATGCTTTCAAGCATTCTCTCCGATACACTTGAGTTCCGTTCGCCGACGACGACACCGCATGACAAGGAAGTTGGCGAAAAAATTGCTAAGAAACATGGAGTAGACATGGCTGCACACGCAAGCGAAATGTTCGCCGCAAAATCTGATGTTTCAGACTACACAGATTTGGGGCTTATCCATCTCGATAGTAAAAAATTCGAGGTCGGTGGGAAGAACTTGCGTGTCTCATCCGTTGAAACCACAACACCGGAAACTATTCTGAAGCGAAAATCAGGAATCATTGCCGCCATTCAAGCTCTCGTTAAGGAGGAATCTGATACTGACGATGTCCTCTTTTTTGTTGTTGATATTTTGAAGGAGGAGGCGACGGTGCTGATATATAACGATCTAACAAAACAGCTCATCAAAGCGTCGTTCGACGTCGACGTTTCGAACGATACCGTTGTTCTCCCCGGCGTTGTCTCGCGCAAAAAACAAATTCTCCCCGTGCTCAAAATGTAGCTCGTCTAAAAAGTTTTCGTTAAGTCGAAATTGACCGGCTCCTAACGCCGTGGTATTGATTCCGCAGTTCAATAGCAGAAACAAATCAACCCAGGAGTGTTGCCAATGGCAAACGTAGTCATCATCGGTGCCGGTAACATCGGTTCTGAGCTCAGGACTCAACTTGAGCGGAAGGGTCACAAGATCGTGGCTCAAGCGAGGAGAGGTCTCGTACGTTTCGATAAGGAACGCCCGGCTGTGCCCATCCACAACATCGGCGACGTCGACGAGATCTTGAACGCTCTCTATCCGGTCATGTCGGAAACAGACGCGGTCATGCTCGCGATTCCGAACGGTGACAAGGGCGTAGCAGAGCTGAGGTACATGGAGGCGTTCCGCCGCGAGCACAATGTTACGTGTGCAAAAGGGGCGCATGCTTATCACCATCATCGCGTGTTGGCGCTCGGAAAGTCCATCGGTCGCCGCGCGACCGTGGGCGGCGGAACGGACATGCTCGAGATTCTTCGTCGGCGACAGTTGCAGGACGAAAACGCCACGATCTACGCGGTGGTTAACGGTACCCTCAACTACGTGTGGAGCACCATTCAAAGGGGCGGTTCGTTCGCGGAGGCAATCGCCGATGCGAAAGGTCTCAAGTACGCCGAACCGAACAACAATAATCCGCTCGACATTCTCTTCGGTGAATTGTCGGACGTCTGCATGAAAAGCACGATCATAAAAAACGTCGCGCTCCCGTGCTCCCAGGTTTTTACTGCAGATGCTTTCGATATCGTGCCTCTCAAGGAAGACGATATTCGACGGCTGACTTCGCGGAATGCTCGGTATCGCTTCATTGTCACCTTCTCGTCAGTGCCCGATTACGATGAGATTCCCAAGAGCTCGCCTGGTTCAATTCGTGCCAAGTGTGGACGCTGGAAGATCGTCGGCGGGTTCCATGACGTGAAGGCTGAATCCCCGTGGTTCGATTGGCTTCGTCAGATCGACGGCGTCAACAACGGCTTCACTATCCACAACTCGCTCGGCAAGGATACGGGCAATTCGATCGGTGGACCGGGCGCGGGACCGGAAGTGACCGCCAAGGCGATGGTCCGCGATCTTGAAGACCTGCTTGCGGCCTGATGCAGGTCAGAGAAACAAAACAGCGGCGGCCCTGAAAGGCCGCCGCTGAATCTTTTTATAATAGGAGTTATTCGGCGTCTTTTTCCTTCGTCACATTCACTTCCTCCTGTTGTTCCTCAACCTTTTCGGAGGCAAGGTCGCGATCCTGATTCACTGGATCAATGTTCGCTTCACCCTTATCTTCGGCCTCAGTGTCATCGCCCATTTCTTTTTTCGTTTCCTCAAAGGCACTCTCTTTTTCAGAAATGTCTTCGACGTCGGTCGGCTGCGATTCCTTTTTGACCCCGCCCGCTTCGGTGCCGGCGATCTGATCACCGCCCATTGAGCGTATGTCTATTTTCCAACCGGTCAATCGTGCGGCCAAGCGTACGTTTTGCCCACCGCGGCCGATCGCAAGCGACTGCTGATCTTCGGCGACCATGACGGTCGCGCGGTTTTCATCTTCGTTCAATTGTATTTCGACGACCTGCGCAGGCTTCAAGGATTCTTTCACGTAGTCGCCAGCCTTTTCGCTCCATTCAACGACGTCGATCTTCTCACCGCCGAGTTCGGAGGTGACGACCGCGACACGTACTCCGCGTTGTCCAACGAGCGCGCCGACAGGATCGACGTGTTCATCGTTCGAGTGAACGGCGATCTTGGCGCGGCTACCCGGTTCGCGCACGATGCCTTTGACCTCAACGATACCATTGGCCATCTCGGGTACTTCGGTCTCAAAAAGCTTGGTCAAAAATCGCGGGTGCGAACGGGAAAGGCGAATGAAGGTGCCGCGTACGCCTTCGTCCACTCGCAAAAGCAGTGCACGCACGCGCTCACCTTGACGATAGCGTTCGCCCGGAATCTGTTCGTCGTAGGGGAGAATGGCGGTCGCGCGACCGAGGTCGACGAAGAGGTTACCGCGCTCGAAGCGCTGCACGTGACCGGTGACAATCTCGCCTTCGCGCTCGCCGTACTCCTCAATAATAGAAGCGCGTTCGGCTTCGCGGACCTTTTGCATGATGACCTGCTTCGCAGCTTGCGCGGCGATGCGGCCGAAATCTTCGCGGCTTTCGAGCGGGAACGAAATCTCTTCGTCGAGCTGCGCGTCCTTTTTGATGCGACGAGCATCTTCTATCATTATGTGTTGCTCGGAATTGAAACGGGAGCGATGGTCCTCGTCGTTGGCCGCCTCTTCGCCTTCTTGACGTACGAGCGAAGCATCGACGACGATCTTCGCCTGACGGAATTCCATATCGCCCGTTTCGGGACTAAAGGTCGCACGGATTATTTGCCCGCGCTTGCCGTATTCACGGCGATAGGCGGCCGCCAAAGCAGTTGCCAATGCATCAATAACAGACTCGCGCGAAATACCGCGTTCGGTTTGGAGCTCCTCGAGCGCCGAGCTGAGGGATTTAAGGTCGAATAGTGCCATATGTCTAATTGTTACGAGCTAAAGCTCTGGTGTTGTGCTATCTGTCCTTCTAAAAAAACGTTCCGGCCGAGCCGGAATCAATGCGGAGAGTATAGATGAAGAATATTTGGAAGTCAAATGGCCGATTCCTTTGCGGAATCGGCCATTTCGAGTTGATCAGACTTGCCGAGGTCATCTAGAAAATATCCAGGCCATCGCGGTATCGACTGCCGCCGTGCGTTCTTCTGGCGTTGCTCCGGTCCACCAGGTCGAGAAATCCACGCCCTTATCCTTTTCGGCCTTAGGAAGACCATGAAAGGCGACCTCTTTTTGCAGGGCCGTGACGATTTCGCTGTCCGGACCGACTTCGTTGTTGCCTAGGGCTTCGGCGAAAAGCACCCGGAACGAGTCACCGCGACCTTCTTTCGCCCTTTGCATGGCGAGCGTAAGGGCTTTTTTCTTCACATCGTTTGAAAGTTGGGTTTTTTTCTTGAAACCGAACATGGTCTCCTCCACGAGTGAGAGTATGCGGACATCCTTCATTAGGATTCCTAGGGTCTTGATAACACAAAGCCTTGAGTGCGTACAGCAATGATATAATTGAACGACTATGTACATCTCGGATACACACCTTCGCTCTTTTCTTGCAGACGCAGGCCTCGTTTCCGGTAAGGATTTCGACGCTGCAGAAACGGAAGCCAAAGAATCAGGCAAACAGGTTGGAGATATTCTTACCGCAAAAAATGAGATAGGTGGAGACGAATTGCGCCGCACCTACGCCTACATTCTCGGAATTCCATTCGTTTCTTTGGTTGGTACGCAGATCAAATTCGATACGCTCTCGCTCATTCCCGAGCCAGTTGCGAGACGCAACAACATCATCGCGTATTCGCACAAAGGCGACGAGCTTGAAGTGGCCATGCTCGATACCGACGATCTTGCGGCCATCGACTTCATCAAAAAGAAGACGCACTTGAAAGTGTTACCGCGTCTCACCGATGACGCTTCGATAAAATCCGCGCTCAAACAGTATCAACAGGGACTCAAAGACAATCTGGGAGACGTCATCAAGCGTGAGACCGAAGCGTTGAAATTGAAAAATGCGGGCGCGGAAATCAAAGACGAAGACTTAAAACAGATAGCCCAGGATGTGCCTGCGGTGCGCATTGTCGACACGCTGCTCCGCCACGCAAGCGCACAGAACGCATCCGACATTCACATGGAACCGCTCGATGACTCGTTCCTCATCCGCTACCGCATCGACGGCATCTTGCACGACGCGATGGAGTTGCCCAAAGCCGCAGCCGCAGCGATCACGGCACGCATAAAAGTTTTGGCCAACATGAGACTCGACGAGCACCGCCTGCCGCAAGACGGTCGTTTTGGTGCGGAGAGCGGCGGAGAGAAGGTTTCTTTTCGTGTTTCGGTCCTGCCGACCTACTACGGCGAGAAAATAGTCATGCGCATTCTGCGCGATTCTATTTCCGGATTTACCTTGGAGTCGATCGGCTTCCATGGCACGGGCCTTGAGCGAATGCACGAAGCAATGCGCCGCACGACGGGCATGATCCTCACGACCGGTCCGACGGGTGCTGGTAAATCCACAACGCTCTATACATTGCTCGACATTGTGAACACGCCGGACGTGAACATCTCCACTATTGAGGATCCGATCGAATACCAAATGAAGCGCGTGAATCAGACGCAGGTACGACCAGAAATAGGATTTACGTTTGCCAATGGCTTGCGCTCACTCGTGCGTCAGGACCCCGACGTCATCATGGTCGGCGAGATCCGCGATAAAGAGACCGCATCACTCGCGATCAACGCTGCCCTTACCGGGCACTTGGTGCTTTCCACTTTGCACACCAACTCCGCCGCGGGGGCCGTCGCCCGCTTGCTCGACATGGGAGTCGAACCGTTCCTCTTGGTTTCAACTCTTCGGGTCATCATCGGACAGCGACTCGTGCGCAAACTCGCCGCCGACAAAGACAAACATGAACTGACGCGCGACGAGCAGGCGCAGCTCGAGAATCTCGTCGATGCGGGCGCCGTGCTTCGCACACTCAAAGATGAAAAAGCTGCGCCGAAAGACGCGACGTGGAAAAACATTCCGTTCTATTCGCCAAAAGAATCGACCGAAGCGCCTTCGGGCTACTCTGGCCGCGTTGGCATCTACGAAGTTTTGCCTGTGACGCAAACGATAAAGGAGTTAATAATGAAAAATGCGACAGGCGATGATATCCAAAAGCAGGCAAAGACCGAAGGCATGCTGACCTTGAGCGAAGACGGAATCTTTCGCGCCGCGCAAGGAGTCACTACTATTGAAGAGGTTTTGAGAGTTGTGGCGGAATAATCACGTATAGTCGCTACGCTCAGGTATCCGTCGTTCATTCGGAAATGAACGCGAACGACCATTTCACGCGCTTCTCTAGGATATAATTACGTGATGCGATTTACCTACACCGCCGAAAAAACTGGCGGCGAAATATACAAAGGTACCGCCGAAGCGGCAGACCGATTTGAACTCTACAGTCTCGTGCGTCGCGAAGGAGGGAAGATCGTTTCGGTCGGCGAGGACCAAAGCGGGAAGGTAATGAGTTGGCAGTATTGGAACAATCTTTTCTCCACCGTAAAGGAATACGACAAGATATTAACGGCACGAAACCTGGGCTCAATGCTCGGCGCGGGGCTCTCGCTCGCTCGCGCACTCGCTGTGTTGGAGCGACAGACGAGAAATCCGAAGCTTGCCTCGACACTTTCACAGGTCGGGAGCGACGTCCGTCACGGCGACACATTGCACGCGGCGCTCGCAAAACACCCTCGCATCTTTTCGCACCTATTCGTCGCGATGGTCCGCGCTGGTGAAGAGGGCGGAAGTCTTGCCGAGACATTGCAGACCATTTCCGATCAAATGGAGCGCACCTACGTGCTCAAAAAGAAAATTCGCGGCGCCCTCATCTATCCAGGCATCATTCTGTTCGCCATTTTCGGCATCGGGACTTTTATGATGACCAGTGTCGTTCCCTCGCTCGCTGCGACCTTCACACAGATGGGTGTCGCGCTCCCGACATCGACGCGCATCATCATCGGAATCAGCAACTTCCTTGTGAATTACACGATCGTGGCAGCGCTCGTCGTCTTTGGCGGAGCCGCGGGGTTATTTCTTTTTTTCAGAGCGGATTTTGGCAAGAAAGCCGGAGCATACGTGCTCGTGAAGATTCCTGTCATCGGCAAGCTTGTGCGCGAGGCCAATGCCGCGCGTACGGCTCGCACGCTGGCGTCTCTCCTTTCTTCGGGAGTCGACGTTATCGGCTCCTTGGAAATTGCCGCAGAGGTCGTACAAAATTATTATTTCCGCCAGGTTATTTTGGATGCGAAACACTCGGTAGCGCAAGGTGAACCCCTTTCGGCCGCCTTCGTACGACGTGAAGACCTCTACCCGGCATTCGTCGGCGAAATGATGGCTGTCGGTGAAGAAACGGGTGCGCTCGCCGAAATGCTCAAGCGGCTCGCGGTTTTTTACGAGGACGAAGTCGACAGAGCCACGAAAGACATGTCGACCATCATCGAGCCTATTCTCATGCTTGTGATCGGAGCAGCCGTAGGATTTTTCGCGGTGTCCATGATCACTCCTATCTACTCTTTGTCGAGCACTATTAGTTAGTGTCAGCATGTACCAAGATCGTCATATAAGAGGATTTAGTCTCATCACGACGCTGATCGGTGTCGCGATCTTCGCGATGATAGGAATTGCGGCGTACGATCTCGAGATCTCCTCGACGAAGGCGCTCCGGGCGTATCGCGAGAAAGAAGACGTCGTCGCGCTCGCAGATCAGTATATTGAGATCGCACGCAACTTGCCCTATTCGGAGGTTGGCACGGCGAACGGAAATCCGCACGGCATTCTTGCGGACAGTCCGAGTCCGCTCACCATTTCCTACAACGGCAACTCCTACCAGGTCTACTATGCGGTCGAATATGTCGACGGCTCGGCAGACGGCACCGCTGCTTTGGGTACCGATGCCGCACCCAACGACTACAAGCAGGTAACGCTATACATAGAGAATACACAAGACGGACTTCTCGTGCCGTTCACGACGACGGTCGTGCCGCAAGGTCTTGAGGGGCTCGCAAGCGGCGGCGCGCTTTCACTGCAAGTTATTGATGCTAACGGATTGCCAGTCCCCGGAGCTTCGCTCAACATCACGAATTCAGCAGTGTCACCGTCTATTAATGTAACCCGCACAGCGGATGGGAGCGGTGATTGGATAGAGGTCGGGTTGCCCGACAGTGTTTCGAACTATCACGTCACCGCAACGAAAAGTGGTTATTCGACGGACCAAACCTACGCGAGCTCGGTAAGCAATCCGAATCCGACCAAGCCCAACGCAACGATATCCAATGGCCAGATCACCAAGATCAGTTTTGCGATAGATCAACAAAGCTCGCTCACGCTCAACACCGTCGATCAAACGTGTCAGCCGCTCTCAGGGGTCGGACTCGAACTACGCGGCACCAAACTTATTGGCACGCCCAGCGTCTACAAATTCGACAACACCTACACGAGCAATAGTTTAGGGCAAATTGTTTTGAATCCGATTGAATGGGACACATACACGCCGGCCATCACTTCGAGTTCCTACATGATTTACGGCTCCTCGCCTATTCAACAGATAAATCTCTTGCCGGGAACGGCGCAGCAATCGACTCTTATACTTGGGCCGACGACATCCAACAGCCTACTTGTCATTGTGAAAGACGCTTCAACAGGAAATCCGCTCCAGGGAGCTTCTGTCGAACTCATAAAATCCCCTTCGTATGATGCGACGGAGCTCACCGCAGGAAGCATTTTGTACCAGAGCGATTGGTCGGGCGGCGCAGGACAGGCGGATTTCACCGTTGCGAATGAATATGCAGCGGACGATGGCAATGTACAGACGGGCGGCACTCCGACAAGCATACGTTTGCGACAAATTGCAGGCTCCTACGTTTCTTCGGGCTCGCTAACGTCTTCATCCTTCGATACCGGTACCGCTTCGACCTCGTACACAACGCTCTTTTGGAATCCGACGTCGCAAACAGCTTCAACTTCGGTCGCATTTCAAATAGCGACGAACAACGACGACACGACGTGGAACTTCGTCGGGCCCGACGGCACCGCCTCGACCTACTTCACGACTCCAGGCACGACCATCAATGCGGCACAGAGCGAGAACCGCTACCTTCGTTACAAGATTTCTCTTTCGACTACTGGTACCTCAACTACTCCGGTCGCTTCGAACGTCACCGTCAATTATGTTTCAGGTTGCGCGTCGCCCGGACAGGCAATGTTCGCAGGCCTTTCGGCGGGATCAACTTACACGCTCATCGTCAGCATGGCGGGATATCAAACGCAGACGATAAACAACGTAAATATTAGCGGCTACAATTCGCTTCAGATTCAACTCAGTCCGTAATATGAAAAAACAACGCGGATTCACCTTGGTAGAAATGCTGGTCACAATAGCGGTCTACGGGCTCTTAATGGTTGTCGCAGCAAATCTTTTGATCATCATTTACAAAAATGCCAACACCAACCCGAACGCGTTGAATTCTGTCGACCAGGCACAAGCCGCAGCGGCGAATTTCGTCAACCTTGTGCGCGATGCTGCCTATGGGAACGATGGCTCCTACCCATTGAACGAAGCGTCAACTACTGAGGTAATCTTTTTCTCGCCGTATGGCACCGGGTCTTCAGCTACCGTTGATCGCATCCGCTATTACATTTCCGGTACGACCCTCTACGAAGGTGTAACAGCTCCGAGCGGCTCACCTTCGTCCTACAATCTTGCGAATGAAAAAGTGTTGAGCGTCGTCACGGGAGTTTCGGGCATTGGTACATCCACCATTTTCTACTATTTCACCGGTACGTATGCGGGCACCTCGACGGCCATCTCACAACCGGTCAATATGAGTCAGGTGACTTACATCAGAATGAATTTTGCGGTGAAGTTGAATGAAGTACACGGTTCGAGTGCGATCTCTTCGATATCGACCGGGGCTGCGATCAGAAATCTTAAGACCAACCTCGGTAATTAGTATGAAGCCGCACATACAAGAAAGAGGAGACGTATTGATCTTGGTGCTTCTCTTGGTTTCAATCGTTTCGCTCATCCTCGTTCCTTTCTTCAATGTCATCCTCAAAGAGCTGAATGTCGCGAAAACTCGAATTGATCGAGAGCAAGCGCTGCAAATCGCTGAAGCGGGCGTCGATTACTACCAATGGCATCTCGCACACTATCCGAGTGATTATCAAGACGGCACCGGAGTGGCAGGTCCTTACCAGCACACCTACACCAACCTCAGTACCCAAGCGGTTCTCGGGTATTACAGTCTTACCATCATCCCACCTTCGACGGGTTCGACCATCGTGACGATACAGTCCAAAGGCTGGACGAGTGATAACCCTTCGGTTACCCGCACCGTGACAGCAAAATACGGCATTCCCTCGCTCGCGCTTTTCTCGTTCTTGAGCAACGACATCATTTGGATCGGAAACGGAGAAACCGTGAGCGGACAGATGCAATCCAACAATGGTGTGCGTTTCGACGGGACCACCAACGCGCCGGTCATGTCGTCAAAAACCACTTACACGTGCCCTTCGGGCCAAGGAAGTCCATGTCCGACGACAGAGAATGGCGTCTGGGGAAGCGCATCGCAGGCGATGAAAGCATTCTGGCAATACCCGGTGCCTGCAGTAGATTTTTCCTCGCTCACTTCTAATCTTGCGACACTCAAAGCTACTGCGCAGGCAGAAACTGGCGGCACATACTACCTCTCACCTTCGAACGCCCAAGGGTACTCACTCGTCTTCAACGCTGCAGGCACCGTCAGTGTCTACAAAGTAACGTCGTTGCAAAGTGATCCGACGGGTTGGGACGTGTACGGTACTGCCATCAACACCAGCAGCGATTACAAGAACAGAACCCTCCTCTATACAGAGGCTATTCCCGCGAGCGGCATTTTCTACATAGAAGACAAGGTTTGGGTCGAAGGTACGGTGAAGGGTCGCGTGATGGTCGCGGCTGCAACGCTGCCGTACAATTCCTCCACTGCGCCTTCCATTTACATCCCCAACAATCTCACCTACGCAGCGAAAGACGGGACCAACACCCTGGGACTTATCGGCCAACAAAATATCATCGTTTCCTACGGCGCGCCGCAAAATCTCGAGATCGACGCAGCGATGGTGGCGCAGAACGGCAGCGTTGAGTTCCTCTACTATCTGAACGATACGGCGCTCAAAAATTCGATCTCGGTGTATGGTTCCATCATGACCTACGGCCAGTGGACATGGACGTGGGTCGATGGCAACAACAACGATGTCTCCGGTTACGCCACAACAAACGACGCCTACGACAGCAACCTTCTCTACGCTCCGCCCCCCTCGTTCCCCATCTCGAGTTCCGGATATAAACAGCTAAGCTGGTACTCTAATTGAGATGTTGCTATGAAACTCGCAAACTTTCCGAACAGTCAAAGTCTTCAGCCGCTTCCTGCGCAGGCGCATGCGGACACTTCAGAAAGCGTGCAGCGTAGCGCAACCCCCGCGGACATTCAGAATGTACAAAATGCGGCGCAGGCTGCTCCTGCGCCAACATATAGTGCAGACACCACCGGATACGCATCAGACCTCACAAATGGTTTACCGAGCTTTCTTTCGGGCTCGTTCACGTTGTGGTTAGTACTTGCGCTCGCGATACTAGTTGCTTTTGGAAGTGTATGGCTCTGGAGATCGTTCGGAGAATAAAGAGGGAGCGCGGAATGCAGGGTGAGTTTTTAGCGCCTGCGAGACTTTCGCACAACATCCTCGGGGGCAAAAAACTCACACTGCATTCCGCGCCACGTGCTACAATTTTCCAATGAAAACCATCGTCGTCGCGAATTGGAAAATGAACCCCGCGTCGATGCGCGAAGCCAAAAAGCTTTTTGAGGCAACACGAAACGCTGCCGACGGAGCAAGAAATGTTTCTATCATCGTCGCCCCGCCGTCTCTGTTTTTGCGTGAACTTTCGACCAACTACAAAGGTAAAAAGATTTTGTTCGCGGTGCAGAATGCCCATTTTGATAAAGGAGGAGCATACACGGGCGAGATATCCATGGTCGAAGCCAAGGATTCTAAGGCTTCGGCCGTCATCATTGGTCACGCGGAGCGACGCGCGATGGGGGAGACCAACGAAGAGACGCGCGCCAAGGTCAACGCGGCACTTGCGCTCAAGATGGTGCCGATATTTTGCGTCGGCGAAGCGAAGCGCTCTGGCTCTGGTGAGCATTTTCTTTTTGTGAAAGAGCAATTACGAACTGGTCTCGCAGATATCGCCCCCGCAGCTTTGAATAAAATCCTGATTTCTTACGAACCGGTGTGGGCGATAGGAGCCGACAAAGCGATGTCGCCGAGACAAATGCATGAAATGGCGATATTCATCCGCAAATCCGTCGTCGGGATGTATGGCGAAAAAGCAATGGGCGTAAAGATTCTTTACGGTGGTTCTATTGACGCGACAAACGCAAAAGATATGCGTGAAAACGGTGATATTGTCGGATTTATCTTAGGTCGCGCGAGTTCCGATGCAGAGAAATTTACTGCACTAATGAAATCACTCGCATGAAATGCATTGATGAAGTAGCGGGGGCGGAATTGAAAGGGAAGCGTGTCATCTTGCGAAGTGATTTCAATGTGCCGCTCGACAATGCCGGCAATGCATCCGACATCTTCCGCCTTAAAAAAGGTTGGACGACGGTCGAGTATCTTTCAAAAGCGGGTGCAAAAGTCATTATCCTGTCTCATATCGGGCGTGATCCGGAAGAGTCGCTCGCTCCCGTTGCCGAAGCCTTAAAGCAGTTCGGGAAAGTTCATTACGTTCCGGATCTTCTTGGCCCCGTTGCGCAAACCTCGATTGCGGCTATGGACGAGGGAGAAATTGTTTTGTTGGAAAACTTGCGACGTGATGCTCGAGAAACGGAGAATGACGAAGGTTTCGCAAAAGAGCTTGCCGCATTCGGTGATCTGTATGTCGACGATGCCTTTGCGGCCGCACACCGAGCGCATGCATCAATCGTTGGTATCCCCAAATTCCTTCCCCATTACTGCGGACTGCTCATGCGCGACGAAGTGACTGCATTACACGCAGCCCGAACACCGTCCACCCCCTCATTCTCAATCCTCGGAGGTGCAAAGTTCGAGACCAAAGCGCCACTCATAAAATCCCTGCTCTCAACGTATGACCATCTTTTCCTAACGGGCGCGCTCGCTAATGATGTTTTCAAAGCAAGGGGCATGCCTGTCGGCATTTCACTTGTATCCAAGGAATTGCCGGGAGAAGGGGTCTTGAATCATCCGCATTTTCTTGCACCGGTCGATGTGACGGTGGAACTTTCAAACAAACAGGCTCGCGTGAAAAAGCCCGAGGAGGTCGGGATAGATGAAAAGATCGTCGACATCGGGCCGGATTCGGTGGCGCTCATCGCACCATATATTGAACAAGCAAATTTCATCCTCTGGAACGGCCCGACCGGGCTCTATGAAAGCGGCTACACGCATTACACACAGGCGATAGCCGAACTCATCTCGCAGGCAGTTGCGCGCGGCGCAAAAGCGGTGATTGGTGGCGGTGATACCGTCGCATCCATACAGGAAAGCGGTATCGACGAATCAAAACTTGGTTTCCTTTCGACCGGTGGCGGGGCAATGCTCGAATATTTGTTGCAGGGAACATTGCCTGGAATAGATGCACTGCAGTAGTTGCATTTTTCTTGCTGTCATCGTTGAATGAGGGTAGCAGGACTTCAGAATGCAAAGTTCCAATAACGACCTTTTCGGCCAGGGACGCAGTGCCGACCGCTTGCAGCGAGACGCCAAGACCGCAGAGGTCGTTGTCGCGCTCGTCGTCGTGTTTTTGATTGCGGCAAGCATCATCAGTTTGGGCAATGGAGAAATGCTATGGCCTCTTGGCTGAAAACCTATCAGGTGCAAAAGGAGTCTGGAATGTCGCGGCTGAACTGGGGTGAACGAGTCGTCACGTTCGTTGCTGCCAGCATCGCCATCCTTATCGTCGCCACCATAGCCGTCTTGATGGGCATGGCTTAGTTCCGATAGCGAATACTGCACATGGCGCCACGTAGGCGCCATTCGTGTTTATTGCAATGCGTCTCGGATCTTTTTCAAAACAATTTCAGCTTCACCCTTTTTATATGCAGGTTGTTGGACAACAGCCTTTACGACACCATCCCCTTTGAATCGAGGAATGACGTGCACGTGAGCATGCATGACGTCTTGACCTCCGTGTTCTCGATTATTCATTTTCACATTAAGGCCGTCAGCTCCCGTTGCTTTTTCTATTGCGATCGAAAGTTCGCGCACCAGTTTTGATACGGAGAGCCATTCTTCAGGCGTGGTTTCAAAGATGTTTTCGGCATGTCGTTTTGGGATCACAAGCGTGTGGCCAGGATTTGCCGGATGGACGTCTAGAAATGCGACCGCAAGATCATTCTGGTCAACCATGAAGACCGGAATCTCCCCGGCAACTATTTTGCAGAAAATGCAATCGGGCATGGGAGAAGTATAGCCTGACCAGCCGCGGTGATACAATTCTCTGAATGGAAGTCTCTGAACTCGTGCGCTCCCTCCTCTCCAAGCGACAAGTAGAATCTGAGCATGATATCGCGGCATTCCTCAATCCTGACTACGAACTGCACACACATGACCCTTTTTTACTGCAGGGGATGAATATCGCCGTCGAGCGGCTGCTTAAGGCAATAGAAATGAATGAACGAATCGCGGTGTATGCGGATTTTGATTGTGACGGTATTCCCGGCGCATCAATTCTTTCTGATTTTTTCAATAAGATCGGATATGAGAATTTTGAAGTCTACTTGCCGCACCGCGATCGCGAGGGATATGGATTTCACCTCGACGCGATCGACGCACTCGCTGTGCGCAGCGTTAAACTCATCATCACGGTCGACGTCGGCACGACCGCAATCGCTGCTGTTGCGCACGCGAAAGAGAAGGGAGTCGATGTCATCGTCACCGATCACCATGAAATTCCAGGGGGATTGCCCGACGCTGTCGCTATTTTGAATCCCAAACTCGCACCATATCCTTTTGGCGGACTTTGCGGTGCCGCGATGGCGTTCAAGTTGGTTTGCGCGACACTGCGCGAAGGAAAAAAATGCGCATTACCTTCCTTTGTGTCGATCCCAGAAGGTTGGGAAAAATGGCTGCTCGATCTCGTGGCGATTGCGACTGTCGCCGACATGGTGCCGCTCGTGGGCGAGAACCGAGCGCTCGTATTTTGGGGCCTGCAAGTGTTGCGCAAGTCGCCGCGACTTGGCATAACAGCTCTCTGCAGCAAACTTCGGCTACGCAAAGCAGAGCTAGCAGAAGACGACATCGGATTTTCTATCGCTCCGCGCATCAACGCCGCTTCGCGTATGGATAATCCCGATTTGGCCTTGAAGCTTTTGACGACGCACAATCAGACAGAAGCTGACATGCTCGCCGTACAGCTCGAATCGCTCAACACCAAACGCAAAGGCCAATCCGGCGCCATTGTGCGAGAAGCAAAGCGACGCGCGCATGACAGATTTAATCAAGGAGAGCAGGTCGTGGTTCTGGGAAATCCTGAATGGAAACCAGCACTTCTCGGACTTGCAGCAAATTCAGTTGTTGAAGAACGTGGGGGAGTCGTGTGTCTTTGGGGCCGAGATGCGCTCGGGAGGCTCAAAGGCTCGTGTCGCTCCGATGGCGCGCTTTCGGTCGTCGAACTTTTCTCGAGCGCAAAAGGCGCAGTAGAGGAATTCGGCGGACATGCCAGAAGCGGCGGATTTTCCGTTTCTCACGAGCAGGTGCACGAATTGCAGGAGCGGCTTGCGGGTGCAGTTGCTGCCTGTTCGGTCACGGCGCTTCAAGAATCTCGCCAATACGACACACGCGTCACCCTTTCCGAGATTTCACGATCACTCTTTAACGACATTTCGCGCCTCGCACCATTTGGCATCGAAAATCCAAAACCAATTTTCTTGATTGAAAAAGCGACAGTCACCGCACTCCGCACGTTTGGGAAGGAAAAGAACCATATCGAGCTCACGCTCGACGGCGATTGTTTTGCTCCCGTGCGTGCATTCGACTTTTTCAGAAAGGCCGAGCAATTCTCGTACGCTCCGCAAGTTGGAAGTTTCGCAAAAGTGCTAGCGACCATCGAACGCGATTCCTTCCGTGGCGGTCTCGCGCTCCGAATCGTCGACATTTTGCCAGTATAAGGAACTAGCGTTTTCAATACGTCATGCTAGCCTATCTGTATGAATGAATTTTCTCCGGTATCGTGTGTGGCTTCGGGCTGGAAAACCTTCAAAGAGCGCCCTTGGTTTTTCGCAGGTACGACGCTCCTTTTCCTCGTCGTTATCATTGTCGTTTCGGTGGTGTTCCAAGAGATAGGAAAACTTGGCGCGGCGCTCACCATAGTAGCTGTCGTCGCTCGAATAGCATTTGAGATGCTGGCCGTAATGGGCCTGCTCGCCTTTGCACTTAAGGCAAACCATAACGCGGAGCAGGCTTCGCTCGTAGATTTTTGGCACCCGCAAGATTTCTGGAAATTTCTCGCTTCGATCATCGTGCAGACCCTCCTTACCGTTGCGGGGATACTTCTTTTCGTCGTTCCTGGCATTATGGTGATGGTGTCCACGAAATTCGCGCCATTTTTCATTATCGAAAAAGGAGAAGGCCCAATAGAATCTATTTTTTCCTGCACGCGCGCGGTTCACGGCAGGCGCTGGGCGGTCCTTGAGTTCATTGTCTTGCTTCTGATATTGAATATGGTTGGAGCATTCGCGCTCCTTATCGGACTCCTCGTTACCGTTCCCGTAACCCTTTTCGCGAGTGCGCACGCCTACAAAGTGCTTTCCCGTGCTGCCTAGCATGTCCATCGTCATCTACACCGATGGCGGGGCCAGAGGCAACCCGGGCCCGGCCGGCGCCGGTGTTGTCATACAAGACGGAGCGAAAATACTTGAATTCAAGAAATACTTGGGTGAGAAGCAGACAAATAACTGGGCAGAGTACGAGGCTGTTGTTCTCGCACTCGAAGAGGCGAAGAAAAATGGACTTGTAAAGCGACCGATAGAATTCCGACTTGATAGTCAGCTTGTCGCGGAACAACTCTCAGGCAATTGGAAAATAAAAGAGCCGGGACTTAAGGTGCAAGCGGCGAAAGTTCGCGCACTTCTCGCAGATTTCCCCTCCCACACATTCAAATACGTTCCACGGGAGCAAAACAAAGAGGCGGATCGGCTTGTGAATGAGGCGATAGATGAGGCGCAGTAGGTGGTTGTGCTTTTGTGTTCGAAGGAGTAATTTTAGAGATGGAATGTTCGTTGAGCTAGTTTACAGCGGGCGTTCTATTCCATGGAAAAAAATGAGGACAAACCAAATGTGTGACTACAGCGCCAAAAGTGCTCGCCAGCGTGCGGCAAAAAGGGATGATCATCTCGTCACCCGCTCAATCTCCCAGCATACGCGCGGCTTTACTTCCGTGACCGATCCGACTACGGCGGTGTGCCTCTTGCCCGGAACTGAACTCGGGTTCAACCGGAATGTGAAAGTCGCCGGCGAAAAGATTTTCGGCCTGATCCCGATGAGCGAGACCATTCCGTACAAGGTCGCCCGTTTCATCCAGGTCGAGAAGAAAGACCAGCGCACTCACCACGACGCGCTGGAATTCCCCGACGGCACAACCATCAAGCTCAACGAGCTGGTCGGCAATCAGAAGGCGACCGTATTGCAGTTGCCTGCCGTGCCGAAGACTCGCGCTGAGGCCGAGCAGCAGCGTCGGGTCGAATACGTCTGATCGCAACGCAAGCTATATCAAAAGACCCCGGCGGATTTTCCGCCGGGGCATTGTTTTTCTGTTACCATTTCTTCAATGGGGTCGAGCCTCTTTTGGACGATCGTTTTTGGATTTCTTTGTGGCGTTTTTGTACGTTCGTTCGTGCCGCTTGGGTGGGATTTTATTGCGTTACTTGTTCTCCTCAGTTTTTCCTCGCTCGTATTGCAATTCATCGAGCGTGAACGAACCCGAACATACATTGTCCTCTCGGTTGCGCTTTTGGCCTGTGCCGCGGGCGTTGCACGTATGCATCTTGCCGTTCAAACGGGTGACCCGAACCTGACGGCGAATCTAGGTAAAAATGTCGTTATCGAAGGCGTTGTGACGCAAGAACCGGATGCGCGCGACACCACCACCTTGGTATCGGTCGAGGCGAACGAGCTCATTTTTGGCACTTCGAACATATCGGTTCATGCGGGAGTGTTGGCCCAATTACCGGCGCATGCGCGAATTGCGTATGGGGAAACCGTAGAGATTTCGGGCACGTTGAGACTACCAGGAGCATTTGATACTGGCCTCGGCCGACAATTCCATTATCCCGAATATTTGGCAACACAAGGAATCGCCTATCAGCTCGGTTACGCAAAGGTAGTTTCTATACTCGGACAAGGTGGAGATCCGTTAAAAAAATTCTCAATACGCACTAAGGAGATTTTCTTACAGAGCCTCGATTACGTGCTGCCTGATCCAGAAGCGGCGCTCGCCGGCGGCATCACAGTAGGGGATAAACGTTCCGTCGGTCCCGAACTCACCGACGATTTCCAACGAGACTCCCTAGTGCACATGATTGTGCTTTCCGGATACAACATCACTGTTGTGTTGAATGCGGTCGCGCGGATGCTTGCATGGACGCCGAGATTTTTTCAGTTCGGCGGAAGCATCGCTACCGTTATCTTTTTTATATTCATGGCAGGCGGAGCATCGAGCGCAACGCGCGCAGGCTTGATGGCACTCATCGCGGTTTTCGCTCGCGCAACGCACCGACTCTATCTTGGCGAGCGCGTGCTCGCATTCGTATCGCTGGCAATGGTCGCCTGGAACCCGTGGACCCTGGCATTTGACCCGAGCTTCCAACTATCCGCGCTTGCGACACTTGGACTTATCTTGTTCACGCCGACATTCGCGACATGGTTGCACAAAATTCCAGAAAGATTCGGTGCACGCGAAATTCTCGCATCAACATGTGCAACCCAGCTCATGGTCTTGCCGCTTCTTTTGTACCAGAACGGCACGCTCTCGCTCGTGGCACTTCCTGCAAATCTTCTCGCGCTCCTGCCTGTGCCATGGGCGATGTTTTTCTCATTGATAGCCGCGCTCGGTGGTATGACATTCGGTGGCCTTGCAGCGATACTTGCGTTCCCAGCATATTGTTTGCTTTGGTATATCGTTTCAATCGCGCACTTTTTCGCTTCACTTCCATTTGCAGCCGCGGCTGTACCTGCCTTCAGTATCTGGTGGATGTTTGGAACGTATGGACTCCTTTTTTTGCTATTCACGGTCTTCAAAAAGAAAACGGCGGGATAAACCCGCCGTTTCCAAATTTTGTTTTTAAGATTACATCGTCCGCGGAGGCATTGAGGTGCCCATGGATGGCGGCATGCTGGTGCCCGTCGCTTTGCGACTCATCCACCAGCCGATGAGAATGGCCGGCACGATCCAGTAGCCGAGGAGTACCAAAGTGGAAGAGCTCCAGAGGAACGGACCGAAATTCGGCAATACGCTCCAAAGGGTCGAGAACGAAGCCGTCTGCACCAAGACGCCCGAGACGCCAGTGATGAATGCGGTCACGATTGCGACAACGAAGCCAATGACACCGAACCAAACACCTCCCATGAGTGCCATGGAAGCTGAGGTCGTCTTCAAATACCACCAGGTCACAATGCCGACGAGGATTACTGCCAGTACGATGAAGGTGATGTACTGCGCGGTGAAGGTGCCTGTCCCGGCCGGAATGAAGGCGGCGATTGCCGCGACGACGTTATTGACCAGGTAATTGCCCAAAAATGCGATTAAAATTGCTCTTTCGATTTTCATAATTTACTTGTCTATCGTAATACCCAAAGGATATCACGAAACAAGCCCTGCAAAGCGCTTTTCCACAACAGCCCAATTGAGGTTTTTGAAGAATGCATCCAGGTATTTTCCCTTGCCGGAGGCTCCGTAATCGAGGATGAACGCGTGTTCCCATACGTCGAGCGCAAGAATAATCGGGAGTGTCACGAAATGGCCTTGATGCTGCTCGCCGCTGAAGCCAGCCTGAAAGCATTGGCCAACAGGATCCCAATACAAAAGTGCCCAGCCCGGCCCGCGCATAGTGCCAATCATTTTCAGATAGGGAACAACATGTTCGGGCTTTCCATACTCCTTTTCGAACGCTTTGAAGAGAGCGCTGCCCTTGTCTATCTCCTGCGCACCTCCTTCGAACTGCGGAAAATACAGTTCGTGCAATCGCATGCCACCGAACTCGAAGCTGCGCCGGCGAATGAGTTCCGATAGCGCGTGTGCGTTTTTTTCTGGATCCTTCGCGTATTCCGGCAGAAGCGCGGAAATCGCGTTGAAATTCTTTATGTAGCCTTGATAGAGCCCCACATGCTCATCCATCGTCTTTTTCGAAATGCCGTCGAGCTCGGGAAAAAAGAATGTTTTTGCTTCGTAGTTCATAGAGAAAAGATGAATAAGGAATAGATATGCAGAGTATAGCATCGGGCCTCATGAAAATGTCGTGAGAGACTTTTTCCATGCGCGCGAGCGCAAAAATTCTCGGGGCCGTTCTTCTCCTATTGCTGCTTGTCGCAGGACTTATTTGGTATGCCGCGTTCAGCGAAGATCATCGCGGCACTCTTACGGTTTCCTTTCTCAACGTCGGAGCAGCGGATGCGGTTTTGGTAAAGGCGCCATCGGGGCGCACGATATTGATAGACGGTGGTCCCGATGATTCCGTGTTGCGTCAGCTCGGTTCGGCACTGCTTTTTTATGAGCGTTCAATAGATGTCGTCATAGCCCGAGCGCCGAGCGCAGCTAGCGTCGGCGGCCTCACGAGCGTGCTTTCACGCTACAGCGTGGGGATGGTCGTGCGTTCGGCAGCACGTTCCGGCGCTCCAGAAGTACAAGCGTTTGACGGTGCCGTCACCGGCGCGGAAGCGAAAGGCACACGATTAATCACGATACAGCGGGGGCAAGTGTTGGATCTCGGCGATGGCGCATACATCGAAGCGCTTTTTCCTGATCGCGATGCAGCCGGCATGTCTGCAAGTGACGGCTGTTTAGTTTTGAAACTCGTGTTCGGTAAAACCACGTTCCTCTTTTCGTGCGGTTCGCAGGCGATAGAAAATTATCTCGCGACCCTCGATGGGGCGAACCTAAAAGCAGATGTACTGCTCGCGACAAGCAATGATTCGGAACTCTTCGATGGATTCGTCTCGCCGAAATTCGCTATTATTCCGCAGGTGTGCCACACAGCCCCGACCTCTTCAGCATTTTCAAAATTAACTATTCAAACATTGGATACATGCCAAGGTGCAATTACGTTCATTTCGGATGGACAAACGGCTATGCGTGAGTAGGATGCGTTGTAGTGCCTAGTAGGAGGATCTCATGCGATTGTTTTCGAGTCGGCTATCTCGCGGGTACGAAATGTACGCGATTTTAAGAAGTATTTTGACGGCGATACTTTTGACCGTGCTCGGGATGATGTCCGCATATTTCATGGACATCTCGCCGAATCCCAATATTCCGGCCGCAATTGCAATCACGCTTGTTTCATTGCTTTGGTTTGGGGGGATCAAAAAATATCGGCTCTTGGCAGCGATTTGGATCGGCGGCGGCGGACTTCTGTGCTACTTCGCGTTCAGGCACATGGATTCTCCGGTGTTGCTAGTCGGCATACCTGGATTCCTCACGATCCTTCGGTACTTTTCCGAAGGTCCTATGCGACAGGGCTAAGAGCCCTATATTGAAAACGGCCGCGCGGGATTCGCGCGGTCGTTGTTGTTTTTGGTTTATACGAGTCCCGCGGCTTTCAGCGTTTTGTACGCGCCTCTCTTTTTCATTGTTTTGAGGCCTTTCGCCGATACGACAATCGTTATTTTCTTGCCGAGCTCAGGAAGGAAAATTCGTTTCTTTTGCAAATTGACCTGGCGGCGGCGCTTGCCCGTCGGATTGAATTTGGTCGCACGTGTACGGTTGGAATACCCACCGCCGACCTGGGATTTCTTGCCTGTTATGTCGCAAACACGTGCCATATGTCGGCGCACTCTAGCGTGTACGCGTTCAAAAGTCAAAACGTGTATACTTGCGCCATGGATATCGCTGCGACCATCTTTCTCGTCGCCATCATTATCTTCTCAGCCATCATTCACGAAGTGATGCACGGCGTTGCGGCTGACTATCTCGGCGACAAGACCGCGCGTTATGCCGGGCGTCTCACGCTCAACCCCATCCCACACATCGATCCTTTCGGCTCTATCCTTTTGCCGCTCGTTTTGGCGCTCTCAGGGTCGCCGATATTTTTCGGCTGGGCCAAGCCCGTTCCTTATAATCCCTATAATTTACGACCGGGAAGATTCAGCGAAGCCATCGTTGCCGGCGCGGGACCTTTTTCAAATGCCGTCATCGCAATTATCGGAGGCATCATCATTCGTTTGAATTTCTTTCCGGCTGCAGCAGACATTATTTTTCTCATCGTAGTGGTCAACGTCATGCTCTGCATTTTCAACCTCATCCCTGTTCCGCCCCTCGACGGCTCAAAGGTGCTCGAAGCGCTCCTGCCACGCTCATGGCAGTACACGTATGCAAGCTGGAGGCGAAGGATGGAGATGACGCCCTTCATTGGGATGGTACTCATACTCGTAATCGTTCTACTAATAGGAGGGGCGTTCAGTACTATCATTTATTCGATTGCGAGCTGGATTGCGGGCGTGGGCGTATAGATAAACCGTCTTCGCTTCGTTGAATTCTTGCATCTATGGGCGATTAATAGTACACTCGCGTAGCTCCCGTTGGGAGTTTTTAATTGAAACATGACCACAATAAACCAACTCACCCGCAAGGGTCGCGTATCGCGACGCGGAAAAGACAAAACTATCGCGCTTTCGCGAGGTTTTAACACGCTCAAGAATCGCCCGACCTTCTACTCGTCGCCCTTCAAGCGCGGTGTGTGCGTTCAAGTGACCACAAAAACACCTCGCAAACCGAACTCCGCCATCCGTAAGATTGCTCGCGTGCGCCTCACCAACGGCATGGAAATCACCGCGTACATTCCTGGAGAAGGACACAACTTGCAGGAACACTCGGTCGTCTTGGTCCGTGGTGGACGCGTGAAAGACATCGGTATTCGTTACACCATCGTGCGCGGCAAGCTCGACACCTCTGGTATCGATAAGCGCCGTCGTGGCCGCTCGCTCTACGGTGCGAAGAAGCCTAAGGGAGACAAATAATCTATGCGAAGACCAGTAAAAAATCGTAAACCTGTGCAGCCGGACGAAATGTACGGCTCTGTAAAAGTTTCTAAACTCATCAACTACGTCATGGAACGTGGCAAGAAGGACACTGCCCGTAAGATCGTCTACAAAGTAATGGAAGATTTGAAAAAGGATGGCGACCCGGTCGCTCTTTTGGAGCAGGCATTGGAAAACGCATCGCCGACTGTAGAAGTTCGTTCTCGCCGCGTCGGAGGTGCCAACTACCAAGTGCCTCGCGAAGTAAATCCCAACCGCCGCATGTCGCTCGGTATGCGCTGGATAGTGGAAGCTGCCGAAGGCACGAAGGGCAAGCCGATGAACGAATCACTTTTGAATGAATTGAAAGCCGCCATCAAAGGAGAAGGCGTCGCCGTCACCAAGAAAGAAACAACGCACCGCATGGCGGAAGCCAACAAAGCGTTTGCCCACTTCGCGTGGTAAGGTACTCGAAAAAGTTGATACAAAACCGCCGCGTTTGCGACGGTTTTGTTTTTTGTTAGTGTTGAATGAGACAGGGAGGTCGTCATGGACCCGAACTCATTTGCGTCAGATGCGCTCGAGTACGCTCTAGCGAAGATTCGCTTTGAAGAGGCCTTCGAGGCACTGCAGAAATGGAAGAGGGCGCGGCCCTTTCTCTTTTTCGGTCAATTCGCTTACTCAAGGAACTTACTGAAGACGATGCTCGAGGCGTACCTCGTCTCTTGCAAGTTCAAAAATGAAGAGCCGGATCAGGAACTCGTCGAGCTTTTCTTGAGATTGATGTGGAACGGTCCACCGCCTCGAACGCCGCCGCGTGCCAAAGCCCCTTCGGGGGCTTTGCTTTTTAAGGTGATTTCCGCTACATTACTCAAACGCCTCCGGGCCCCGCCAGAATGGCGGAAATTTTTTTAGACATTCTAGATTTATGGCACGAGACTACCCATTGGAAAAAGTTCGCAACTTCGGCATCGTCGCCCACGTCGACGCTGGTAAAACAACTACGTCCGAGCGAATCCTTTACTACACCGGCGAGAGCCACAGAATCGGTGAAGTCCATGAAGGCAATACCGTGACCGACTGGATGGAACAGGAGCGCGAACGCGGCATCACTATCACCGCCGCTGCCATCACGTGCTTCTGGAACCCAACGTACATGGGCACCGACATTTCACAAAAAGTTCGCTTCAACATCATCGACACTCCCGGACACATCGACTTTACTTCCGAAGTGAAACGCTCGCTGCGCGTCTTGGACGGCGCAGTCGTCGTCTTCGACGGTGTCGCTGGAGTTGAGCCGCAATCGGAGACCAACTGGCGCTACGCCGACGAAGCTTTGGTCCCGCGCATCTGCTACATCAACAAGCTCGACCGCACCGGCGCCTCTTTTGAAAAATCCTACGCGAGCATTTTGGAGCGCTTGTCCACCAAGGCCGTACGTTTGCAAATTCCGATTGGCGCAGAGGATCAGTTCGAAGGGGTCATCGACCTTCTGCAAATGAAGGCCTATAAGAACGAAGGCGAGATGGGAAGGAACGTCGTCGCGTACGACATTCCGGCCAACATGATGGACGAAGCCAAGAAATATCGCGCAGAGCTCGTCGAACGCATCGTCGAAAATGACGACGTGGTCATGGCGGATTTCCTCGACGGAAAAGAAATTCCTTACGATGTCCTCAAGAAAACTCTCCGCAAAGGTGTTGTTGCCAACCAAATCTTTCCGGTCCTCACTGGCTCAAGCCTCAAAAACAAAGGCGTGCAGCTCGTACTCGACGCGGTCGTTGATTACCTCCCGAGTCCACTCGATGTGCCAGCGGCAAAAGGGATCAATACAGATACTGGCGCAGAAGACTCGCGCCCAGCTTCAGACGAGGCTCCTTTTTCCGCGCTTGTTTTCAAAATCCAGACCGACCCGTTCGTCGGTCAGCTCTCATTCTTCCGCGTCTATTCAGGAACCTTCGAAGCAGGCCAAACCATTTACGATTCTGCGAACAATAAGAAAGAACGCGTCGGACGCATCGTTCGATTGCAGGCGGATAAACGCGAAGATGTAAAAACGGTGTACGCGGGAGAAATTGCCGCGGCGGTAGGAATGAAAGAAGTGAAGATAGGTCACACGCTCTGCGACGCAGACCACCCGATTGCACTCGAATCCATCGTCTTTCCCGAACCTGTTGTCTCGATGCGCGTCGAACCTAATACCAAGGGCGACCAAGAGCGCATGGGTATGGCGCTTTCGAAACTCTCCGACGAAGACCCGACCTTCCGTGTGAAATCTGATCCCGAAACTGGTGAGACGATTATTTCCGGCATGGGTGAGCTGCACCTCGAGATCATCATCGATCGTATGAAGCGCGAATTTAATGTGCAGGCGACGACGGGCAAGCCGCAAGTGGCATATCGCGAAACAATTCAAGGCACGTCGGATGTGGAATACAAACACATCAAGCAGACAGGTGGTCGTGGTCAATACGGTCACGTGAAGATCCGAATGAAACCGATGGAGCCTGTCGATCCGGACAAGAAAGTAAAGAACAACGTCGATCGCGAAGACCACTTCGAATTCATCAACAACATCAAAGGAGGCGTCATTCCGCAGGAATACATCCAGCCAGTCAAAAAAGGTCTCAAAGAAGCGATGGACCGTGGAGTTTTGGCGGGATTCCCCGTTGTCGATATTTCTGTCGATCTTTACGACGGTTCGTACCACGACGTCGACTCTTCCGAAATTGCATTCAAACTCGCCGCCATCAATGCGTTCCAAGAGGGAATGCAGCGCGCGAAGCCGGTCATCCTCGAACCGGTCATGAAATTGGAAGTCGTCGTGCCTGAGAAATTCATGGGTGACGTGACGGGTATGATCAACGCCAAACGAGGTTCTATTGAGGCGATGGGTGAACGCGGACAAGCCCGAGTTATCACCGCAAAGGTTCCACTATCAGAATTGTTTGGATTCACCACACAACTGCGCAGTGCGACCGAAGGCCGCGGCGTGCCCAACCTCGAATTCAGTCATTATGCGATCGTCCCAAGAAACGTTCAAGAGGATATTATTGCTAGCCGTAAGTAGCAACGTGTACCACAAGGGCACTTCCATTTCACTAACGGCAGCTCGTCGAGCGACTGCACTTGGATTTTCTAAGACGGCACGCCGTCAAGAAAATCTCGGCGCCGAGTACGGAGAAGTGAAATTGGTCGCACGAAGATATCATCGCATCCAGGAAATAGTCTTTGTGTGTGGAAATCCCAACTACGCTTCGTCGTAAGGCGAAGCGTAGTCTGTGCATAACTGTCTTATGATATATGTATTTGCCAGTACAATAAACGCATGTCTGCACTGGGTAAGCAGGTCGGCCTCCTCGTAATAATTATTGTGATACTTGTCGTGGTGGTCGCGCTTTTCGGCGCGAATTCTGGGGCGCCCACTCAAAATCCCACAACCGTTTCTGGAACCCTCCCAACACCCGTTCCACCTACCCAGGCGCAATTGGATCAGCTGCGAAACAGCACCCCATTCCAGTACCTCGTTTCCTATACAAATAAAGGATTCGAACCCAATAACCTTTCGGTCAAGAAAGGAGAGACTATCAACTTCACCAATAACTCTTCCAAGGATCTCTGGATAGCCTCTATCGGGACACAGGTTAATAAGATATACCCCGGTCCCTCTTCATGCGGCTCGACCGCATTCGACTCCTGCCAGAACCTGAAGCCGGGCGATTTCTGGGAATTCACTTTCACGCAAAGTGGCACGTGGAGTTTCCAGAACAATGTGGACACGAGTGATCAGGGAGTCGTCACTGTACAATGAAAAAACTAGTCTCTATACTCGGATTCACGGTCCTGCTTTTGCCAGGGCTTACGCTTGCGAGTCCGCTCGCTAATCCGACCTTGGTTGGTTCGAGTGGGGCTGGACTGAACTCACCAGCTTCTGTCGCCGTTTCCGGCAACTATTCGTACGTCGTTGACGCAAACAGCAGCACTCTTGCCATTTTCAACATCTCCAACCCTGCCTCGCCGGTAAAGGTGGGCACAATTTCTAGCGGGTTAAGCGCACCTGAATCTGTCGCCGTTTCCGGCAACTACGCCTACGTCGCGAGCTCCGGCAACAAATCGCTCGTCATCTTCAACATCTCCAATCCTGCTGCACCAGTAAAGGTTGGCTCCACCACTACATCTCTGAACTCGCCCGGATCCATTGCTGTCTCCGGCAACTACGCATATGTTACGGATTCCACCAATGGCCTCGTCGTTTTCGATGTTTCAAATCCCGCATCGCCTACAAAAGTAGGCTCCTCTACTGGAGGATTTAGCAATTTGTATTCCGTCTCCGTCTCAGGCAACTACGCATATGTATTGAGTGTCGATGGCACCTATTCCCTGGTCATTTTCAACGTATCCAATCCTGCTTCGCCTTCGGAGGTCGGTTCCTCCTCAAGCGGGCTTGGGCAACCTGTATCTGTTACCGCCTCCGGTAATTACGCATATGTATCGGACGACGATAGCGGAGCTCTCATTATTTTCGATGCGTCCAACCCCGCTGCGCCTGTCGAAGTCGGCTCCGCGACCGGATTGAACAACCCCTACGCTGCTGCAATCTCCGGCAACTACGCGTACGTATCCAATGGATCAGCTGACGGCTTCAGCGGCAACCTTGTTGTCTTGAATGTGTCCAATCCCGCGGTACCCGTCCAAGTCGGCTCCACTGCGAGCATGCCAAGCAATCCGGGCCCGATCGCCGTCTCTGGTAATTATGTGTATGCCACGCCCGGTTATATCAACACACTCGTTGTCTTCAACGTCTCCAACCCCGCCTCGCCGAGCCAAGTCGGCGCCGCTCCTAGCGGCTTGGAAAATCCGGACTCCGTCGTCGTCTCGGGCAATTACACATACGTTGCGAGCTACCAAAATGGATCCCTTGCAGTTTTTAATACCTCTAACCCAGCCTCTCCACTTGAGACTACGTCAATCCAGACCGACGACCCTACGTTCGTCTATGTTTCCGGCAGTTATCTCTACGTTACGAACCTCGGCACGCTCATGATTTTCGATATATCCAATCCTGGGAACCCCGTCGAAGTTGGCTCCACTTCGAATGGCCTGGGTGAAGTCTATTCTGTCGCCGTCTCCGGCAACTACGCCTACGTCGCGGACGTTATGAACGGCCTCGTCATATTCAACATCTCAAATCCTGCCTCACCCAGCAAGGTCGCTTCCATATCAACGGGATTGAACGGCGCAACTTCAGTCGTCGTCTCCGGCAATTACGCATATGTCGCGAGCGAGTTCAATAACTCATTTGTCATTTTCAACATATCAAACCCCGCCGCACCAAGCAAAGTCGGCTCCTCTACGAGTGGGTTGAGCAGTCCGGAGTCGATCGCCGTCTCCGGCAATTACGCTTATGTGGCGAGTCATGGCAATAAATTACTGGTTATCTTCAGTATTTCCAACCCGGCTTCTCCAAGCAAGGTAGGTTCGGTTACCACCGGGTTGAGCAACCCAACTTCTGTCGCCCTCTCCGGCACCCACGCCTACGTAGCAAGCTACGGCAACAATTCACTCGCCGTCTTCGATGTGTCTAGCTCTACTGCACCTGTCAAAGTTGGCGCTGCTTCAACTGACAGCCAGCCTGATTCCGTGCAAATCGCAGGAAGTTACGCCTATGTCGTCAACTATACGGGCAATTCACTCCAGGTCTTCCAGCTCCCTACGTTCTCTCCCACCTGCACCGTCACCCTCACACCTAATCCTTCGGCGTATGCAAGCACTGGAACGCCGGTGACACTCACGTGGTCCTCGGCGAACGCGGATCAGGTGTGGATCAACACACTCAATAGATTTGTAGATCCTTCCGGCTCGATCCAGGTCGCTTCGCAGCAGACAACCGACTATTCCTGCTATGGGTATTCCGCCGCGGGCGGGACGGGTGCGTGGAATCTTGCTTCACTCACCGTGACCCCTCCTTCTTCCCCTGTTGCAACCATAAACTCCTCGCTCGGCACTACGATGTCAGTAGGCCAAACCTCTACCATTACGGCTACGTTCAGCCCGGGCTCTGGAGATTTACTTCAGGCAGACAACATCAATGGAGACCCGAGTAATGCCACGGGCTGGACCGGCGGCCTCGGAGCCGACACTAGTCCTACGACTCCAAAATCCATCAGCTTCGCCCCCACGCAAAACGGTACATATATATTTTATGCCGAGGCAGAGACCTCATACTATGGCTGGGCGTCGTACAAACAAGTCTCAGTTACTGTTAATACCGCTCCAACCTGCAGCATTTCGTTCACCAACCCGACTCCTCCGGTATCTCCTAATCAATCTGTAACCCTCAACTATCAATCACAAGGGATGCCAAGCGGTTATACATTCACGATAAATAATGTTGGTGGAAACATTGCGCCAAATACCACGGGCTCCTTCAACGTTTCGCAGGCGCAGACGACCGACTACACGGGTACTATAAAAGACTCAAATGGCGTACAACAGGCTACCTGCCCCGCGTCACTTGCGGTTTCTTGCGCGCAGTCATATTCCTGCAACGGTCAAACAATCGTAGAGACCAACACCGACTGCTCCACCACGAATGTAACGACCTGTGTCTCGCCGCAATACTGCTCGGCGCCATCAAGCTCGTGTCTCATCGAGCCTATCACGTTCGTCCCGTCTCCCGGCTACAGTGGCAATCTACAGATCGCTTCGAGTCCGGTGCGCCCAGGCGGCACCGTGCAAGTCATTTGGAATGTTACGGATGCGCAATCGTGCACAGTGCAAGGTACCAACGGAGATGGTACGGGAAATAATTCGACTGGAACTTGGAATACACTTTCTTCTCCGAGCGGTGGTGAGACCTCAAGTCCCATCCAAGGACAGACGACCTACACGCTCTCGTGTACTGCCTTTTCTGGAGCCAATCCGCCGGCCGTTGTTGAAACCGTGAACGCGAATCTGACCCCGACCTACAAGGAGCAGTAATAAGCTGGACGCTCCAAAGCAGTCTGCTCCATACGGGACATGGACGAATCAATCGATTGGTACGAAAAGAATTTGAATGCGAACGTCATCGAAGCGTTCAAGAGGATATTCTCGCGTCGAGAAACTAGAGTGGGCAGATTGAGCCGCTGTCCCCAAAGAGGCGGTACAATAGAGGAATGAAGATGCGGATATACGGCATCGTACTTATTGTACTTTTTATCGTAGTTATATTTTCGATTTACGGGTTGAGCGAAAGTCACTTTTCGCAAATGTCTTTGACAGTACCCGCAACGCAAGAAACACAGCAAACCGCCCCTCCTCCATTCACTCCAGCCGTGCAAGCCCAGCTCGCAGCAAGTCATGGCTTCCAATATCTGGTTTCGTATACAGGGAGCGGATTCCAACCAAAAACGCTGACGGTGAAAAAGGACGAAACAGTTCGCTTCACCAACAACTCTTCTGAAAATCTCTGGGTAGCCGCGAACGGAAGTTCCGGCGCCGTCTATCCTGCGGGCAGCACGAACGAGTGCGGCCAGAGCGCCTTCGACTCCTGCATGACGATCGGCAAGGGTGAATTTTGGGAGTTTACATTCAATACTGCTGGGACGTGGAGCTATAAAAATAACCAGGATGCATCCAGGACAGGAGTAATTGTCGTCGAATAGCTATGAAAATACGCACATTTTTTCTTTCGGCTTTACTACTTCTCACTCCCGCGCTCGCGCTCGCTAGCCCTGTCACATACACGTGGACCTATCGCGCCACGCTCGGTACTTCAAAATTCGAGACTAATTCACTTGCAATTTCTGCTGATGGCACAAAGGCATTCGGTTCAGGCGGTCCGAGCCTTTTTCTTTCAAGTGACAGTGGTGTGACCTGGACTAATAGCGGCGCCGCAAGCAACATTTGGTGGGAGCTCACCTCTTCTGCGGACGGCACGAAAGTCGCAGCAGCCACGAACGGAAACTATCCGACTGGAGATTATATATATCTTTCCACGAATGGCGGAGCCACGTGGACCGCATCGATTAACGCTGGCATCCGTTTTTGGGATGGCATCGCCTCTTCAGCGGACGGCACAAAGCTTGCAGCAACTGTCGGGACTCGTGGGGGAGCTGTGGGAGATATCTACACCTCAACCGACGGCGGCGCAACATGGACGGACCGCACATCGGCAGGGACTCGCAGTTGGGAGGGCATCGCCTCTTCAGCAGACGGCACGAAACTTGTTGCTGTTGTTTATAACGGGGATATTTTTACTTCTGTTGATAGTGGCGCAACATGGACGGACCGCACGTCGGCAGGTACTCTCAGTCGGGATGGCATCGCCTCTTCAGCAGACGGCACGAAACTTGCAGTAACTGTCGGGAATCCTGGAGGAGCTGTGGGAGATATCTACACCTCAACCGACGGCGGTGCAACATGGACGGACCGCACATCGGCAGGGACTCGCAATTGGGTTAGCATCGCTTCTTCGGCTGACGGCACGAAACTTGCTGCTGATGTTTATAACGGGGATATTTTTACTTCTGCTGATGGCGGCACAACATGGAATGATGAAACAGGAGCTCCCACAGGCGCTCTTTGGATTGGGATAGTTTCATCTTCGGATGGCACGACGCTACTTGCCATCGATAGATTCGGCAAAATATATACCGGCACGGAGCCTTCATTGCCACAGTGCTCGATTACACTTGATCAAAACCCCATTCCCTATGGCAGCGGCACGACACTCCGCTGGACATCGAGGAATGCGAATACGTCTTTCTATATAAATAATGTTGGCTATGTTACCCCGAACACATCGAGTTCCGCCCAGGTTCAGCCGTCTTCTGCAACCGATTACACTGGCACAGCAGTAGGCACAGGGGGGACGACAACCTGTGCCGCGAGTTCAGGTACGCCTGCGGGAACGCTGAACGTCACTGCTCCCCCAGCGACAACCGCAACTATTACGGCGAGCTCCACTTCTATCTACGTTGGCCAATCTACTAATCTTTTGGCGACATTCAAACAGGGTTCGGGAGACTCGATCACTGCCGACAATATCGACGAACCGCTCGGCACCGGACAAGGCGCCAATACCAATCCTGGCCCAAAGTCGATAACGTTCACACCAGCGTCCGCCGGCACCTACACTTTCTATGCACGGGCAACGACCGGATACTATCCGAGTTGGACGACGTATAACCAGGTCAATGTGACGGTTACCGCCAATCCAAGTTGCACGATTTCCATAAGCCCTACTTCAATAGCACAGGGGCAGAGTGCGACAGTCAGTTGGACATCATCGAATGCCGCCTCGTTCTCCATCAATAACCTCGGAAGTAAGACACCCAATACTCCAGGTTCGCAATTGGTCTCGCCTTCGCAATCGACCGATTACACCGGCACCGCCTCTTCAGGAGGGGTGAACTATATTTGCAAAGCTCCAAGTGGCACGCCGCAGGGTACGCTCAATATCACCTGTACCCAGTCATATTCTTGTTCCGGTCAGACAATCGTTAGGACTAACACCGATTGTTCGACAACGAATGTGACGACCTGTTTTTCGCCCCAATTCTGCTCGGCCGGCTCTAGTTCCTGTCTCGCCCCGAACATTACGTTCAACACGTCGAATGGATATACCGGCCACTTGCAGGTTGTTCCCACTCTCGCAAGCCGGGGCCATACTGTCCAGGTTCACTGGAACGTTTCCAACGCGCAGAGCTGCACGGTCACCGGCACCGATGGCGATTCTTGGAGCGGCCTTTCTTCCTCGAACAATGGCCAAACTTCCAAAGTCTTGAACGGTCAGACGACATTCAGTCTCTCGTGTATTGCCTACAGTTCGAATCCCAACATCAACGAACAGGTCACGGTGAACCTCGCACCGATTTTCCAGGAATTTTAACCCTTGACGCTCCAAGCTGCTCTGTTACTATGTCGCGACGCACGCTCTGTGCGTATTCTTTTGCCTCAGTTTGCGCCTGTGCGGAGTAGCGACCCGCTCGAAGCAGGACAAAATACAAAAGAAATACCGGAGCACTCAAAAGCGTTGGCAAATGACCGTAAGGTCACTTATTAATTATTAGATTAGTCATACAAACATATGGCAACAGAATTCAACCGAAACAAGCCGCACGTCAACGTCGGCACGATTGGACACGTCGACCACGGCAAGACGACGCTCACTGCGGCGATCTTGACCGTGCTCAACAAGGCCGGCAACGGGTACTCGGCGACCGTCAAAGGTGTCGATGACATCGACAAGGCACCAGAAGAGAAGGCGCGTGGTATCACCATCTCGCTCTCTCACTCGGAGTACGAAACGCCGAAGCGCCACTACGCGCACGTCGACGCACCGGGTCACGCTGACTACATCAAGAACATGATCACAGGTGCCGCTCAAATGGACGGCGCCATCCTCGTGGTCGCAGCGACCGACGGTGTCATGCCGCAAACGCGCGAACACATTCTCTTGGCACGCCAGGTTGGTGTACCGAAAATCGTTGTGTTCCTCAACAAAGTCGACATGGTGGACGACAAAGACCTCATCGACCTCGTCGAAGAGGAAGTCCGCGACTTGCTCGATAAGCAGGGATTCGACGGCAAGGCCGCCCCTGTTATCCGTGGCTCGGGCCTCAAAGCTCTCGAAAATCCGGCTCCGGGCAACGAATGGAGCGACCGCGTGATGGAGCTCGTCAAAGCACTCGACGAGTACATTCCGCAGCCTGTTCGTGAACTCGACAAGCCGTTCCTCATGCCGATCGAAGACGTGTTCTCGATCGAAGGCCGTGGCACCGTGGTCACTGGCCGCATCGAGCGCGGTATCGTCAAAGTCGGCGAAGAAGTTGAGATCGTCGGCATCAAGGACACGGTCAAAACGACTGTGACCGGCATCGAAATGTTCAACAAAAATCTCCAGGAGGGTCAGGCTGGCGACAACGCCGGCGTGCTCCTCCGTGGAACGAAAAAGGAAGACGTGCACCGCGGCCAGGTTCTTGGCAAGGTGGGCAGCGTCAAGCCTCACACAGAGTTTGAGTCGGAAGTGTACATTCTGACCAAGGAAGAGGGCGGCCGCCACACGCCGTTCTTCACGGGTTACAAGCCGCAGTTCTACATCCGCACCACGGACGTAACCGGCGAAGTGACACTCAGAGAAGGTGTGGAAATGGTCATGCCAGGCGACACCGTCACCTTCAAGGTCAAACTTGTCGGTCCTATCGCAATGGAAGACCAAATGCGTTTCGCCATCCGTGAAGGCGGTAAGACCGTCGGCGCAGGTGTCGTCACGAAGATAGTTGCTTAATCCCTCCGGATTTCGCAAAGAAGAAAACCCGCCAGCGATGGCGGGTTTTCTTTATGTTCATTCTGTGCCATCGGAAAACTCTTGTAGAATCCTTCCATGTAATACGTCACGCTTTTGACGCTTAAGACTCGGCACACACAAAAAGTTTTGATAGACAAAATGAAGGTAGGAATCTATAGTTCGGCCTAGGCCGCAACACAATTCGGGGCACGATGATGAACACACCACACCTTCCTACAATACGGCGGGTGCCGCCTTTGCCGGAAACGCCGGGACGACTCCCATCGATGCCTGATGTTGGCAGTGAGGAGAAGCATCCAGAGATCGAAGAACGCGGCGATCCGACGACAAAGAAGGCGCCTGACAAACCAATGCCAATGATCGATAAGCCGTTTAAGCCTGACCTCGGCGACAAGCCGCGGAGAAAAGAGATCGAGGACTTGGCCAAAGAGATCAAGAAGAAAAAGAGTCCGAAGAAGAGGTCATATATTGACCCAGCCTCCGAGCCGGGACCCTCCATTCATTAAGTGTATTGCGTTTTGCCCATTTGAGACCGCGCGGTGGCGCGGTCTCTCTTTATACCGATTTGCGTATTCGTAAGACATGGTGCATACTCTGCGGGTTCTATGACAGCGGAAAAAACGGCGACCAAGAAACCCCGCGCTTCGCGAGCGAAGGCAGGTGCAAAAAAAGAGGCTGGACCCAGCCGCTTGCGCATCCGCGTACGAGCGTATGAGCACGGCGTTTTGGACCGTTCGGTCAAACAAATTATCGACGTCGCTGCTCGCTACAACGCAACTGTCGTCGGCCCCGTTCCGCTCCCCATCGATATAAAAAAATACACGGTGAACCGCGCTGCGTTCATCGACAAAGACTCTCGCGAACAGTTCGAGATGCGCATCCACAAGCGCATGATCGACATTTTGAGCCCTGAGCCGAAAGTCATCGAGGCGCTCACCAACATTGATCTTCCTTCCGGCGTTCAGATCGACGTGAAGATGATGTAAAGGGCCATCTCCTTTCAAAAAAAGACGGCGGGACTCATGTCCCGCCGCTTGTTATCGCCGAACTAGCGACGATTAGTTAGTTCTTGTGCTTGCCTTGTTTTTGGTCCTGCGCCACCGTACTGCCGGGACATTTTTCGCGTTTGCCGACCCGCGTGTTGTCGTGATCGGCGCAAATGAAGGAGTCTGGGCGGTCGTTTTTCTTGGCGAAAGCGACAGTCGCAGTGAAGCTGATACTGCCGAGGCCGATGAGCGTCGCTAGAGCAACGCTCAATACACGATGTTTCATTGTGGTCTCCCTTGAATACGGCTCAACCCTCAAGATCTGGGCTGCCTTTTCATTTATACCACAAGAAGAACCTTTGTAAATAGTTCGTAAAGACTTTCTGGTGCCGTAGTTTAGGTTAATGCTACGATACCTGGATGATCATTTGTCTCGGTGGATTGCTGGGAGACGGAAGGAAGCAACTCGCCAATAGGCTTGCGATGAGGTTCGGATTGCATCATTTCGACATTGATAGAAAAAAGCTTCGGGAGTTTTCTCTCGACGGGACGGGCAATTTTAAAGTTCTGCAACCCGACACGGACGAGGAACGGCTTCGGGTATATGACTTTGCACTCAAAGAATTTTCTCTTCTATCAAAACTACATTCCACCATTATTGTGGACGACACCTTTCATCGTGAAATTCCACGTGAACATTTTTTCTCTGAAGCCCGGAAATATTATGGACCAGTAATTTTTATATGGATAGAGTCTGATGAGATTTCTGTTGGAGAACGGTTGGAGCGCTTGCGAAAGTCAGGCATGACAACATCCGTCAGAGAGGCAGAGCGCAGGCGCGAGAGGTCGCGTGCACTATTGCAGCTGCCCCCGCCCTCTGTTCCAAGATTTTTTTACACGACGTACGACAAAAAACAAGTTCTTGCGCTCTGGGAGCTTATCCAAAATACAGCTAAGGGGGGATGACTACAAAGCGCTGCAGCGGACAGCAAATAAGTCAGTATCCAAGAAGACGGATTTTGACTGCGCGGGGGAAGTAAGATAGGGTCTTTTTAGGGCAATTCGCTCTTTGGGAGATTAAGATGGATACAAAGACCTCGACCTCGATGCCGAAGGTCGTGCTCGACAGAGCGGACTATCGGCCGGAGATCAACGTGCTTGCGCACCACTTCATAAGCGGCCATGTGCTCTATCTCGCACATGCGCTCGGCAAAGGCTACTTCACGGAAGAGGGCATCTACGTGAACGTCGCCCGAACGAATCATTCGCCGAAGGTGATCGAAGGACTCGAACACGACATCTTCAAGATTGGTTTGGCAACGGCAACGACCCTGATCCGCAGTGTTGCGCAATGGGTCGCTGACGGTAACGACGCGAAGGACTACCCAGTCGCTATGGTCTACCAGTGCGACCAGACGTTCTCGAGCGCGTTCTATTCGCTCAAGAACGAGTACCGCAAAAAGATCGGTTTGCCGCTGTATCCGAAGGACGTCGAGACGTTCCAGGACCTGATCGGCAAGCGCGTGCGGACCGGCGGTGGTACCCCCACCGAACTGTTCTGGTTACTCGCGCACAAGTACGGGCTCAAGGATCGGGTGAACTCATCGCTCGAAGATAATGGCTACGACCCCGATATGATCAACTTGTCGTGGGTCGAAGAATACGACGTGAAGACCTACAGCAACCTAATGCTCGCGGGCCAGCTCGACGTCTACTCGAAGCCCACCTTCGGTCACGGTCAGTTCCTCGGCCGCGCAAATACAACGAACGAAGGCCTGAAGCACGCGTCGTTCAGCACGATCCAAGCGGGCCTCCAGCCTATCTACGGCGTGGGCATCGTCGTGCGGAAAGATTTCGCTCGGGATCATGCTGACATGTTGTCGGCTTTCCTGCGCGCGATCGATCGTGCGATGCCGGAGTGCATCGAAGACCACATGTTCGCCGTTCGCACGATGAACAAGATGCGTGACTTCGGTCCGGAATACGACGAGATCGAAGGCATCAAGGGCGCGATCACTGCCGGCAAGCATCCGGAGATCACCGGGGGCTACGGCTTTTACGAAAGTGCGGACACCGGGCCCAATGGCTTCGGCTGCATCCGGGACAATCGCTTGCAGGATCTGATCGACCAACTCAGTGCGGCAGGACGCCTTCCGGCAAATGTCGCACCGCGGGATATCTACCTGGACTTCGACTTCAAGAAGGAATGAACGATCCATCCTCGGATCGACAACACTGCCCGCGGCCATAAAAAGCCGCGGGCATACAATCAAGGAGATAGAAAAGATGATGCGAAATGTACTCATCGCCGCCCTCGTTCTTTTTGCGGCACAAGCGGATGCCAAGGATCGGACGCTCACCATTATTGCCGGTTTTCCTGTGGGAGGACCTTCGTCGATTGTGGCCAGGCATATGGCGGATACGCTCGAAAAAGAGCTCGACGTCACCGTCGTTGTCGAGAATAAGCCCGGCGCCTCCGGACAGGTCGCAGCTGAGTACGTGAAGCGGCAGCCGACGGATGGTAATACACTCATGATCTTGGCGTCGACGTCGGCGCTCAAGGTCAAACCTGATGAAGAGCTCGTCCCGGTGGGACGCATCTCGAGATTCGATTTCGTATTTGCGGTCAACCCGTCTACGCGATCGAAAACACTCGACGAGTATATCGATCGAGTCCATTCAGGCGAGGTGCCGGGGGATTACACAACGCCGGGGGTCGGCAGTGTGCCACATCTCCTGATCGAGCAGTTGGCGGAAGATATGGCGAAGAAGCGGAGTTTTTCGTCGCGGCTGCCTTTACTGCACATTCCCTACCAAGGCTCGGCCGCGGCGGTGCAGAGCGTCATAGGGGGTCATGTACCTGCAGCCATGTTCGGTCTATCGGAAATGAAGTCTGCGATCGAGTATGGTCTCGTACCGCTTTTCATCGCTAGCAGCAAACGATCGAAACTCCTTCCGAATGTCCCGACTCTCATGGAGCTCGGGTACGATATCGATGCTCCCGGCTGGCATGCGTTGTATCTGCGCAAGGGAGTTGATCCGGCGTGGCAAGAACGATTGCACGCCGCCGTGCAGCGTGCCGCCGCAACAATGCCGGAGGCCCTTAAGGAATTAGGGTTCGTCGGCGATGCCAGCTCCTCGCAGGAGATGGCGCGTATCCACCAGCGTGACTCCGAGAAGTGGAGCGCAATAGCAAAGCGCATCGGCATCGAGTTCTGACCATTGTTCTTTGCTCGATGCCAACGGCCGGTCCTCACGGATCGGCCGTTTTTATGCAAAATCGTTCTCGGGTAGCAAAAAGTCTTTTGGTTTTAGATCGTTTCGGAAACGGAACTCTTCGTCGAGCAGAGGAAAATGGATTGGGTGTTGCTTCATCACGATGGGAAGCGAACGGACCTTCGTTTTGTTGTCTCGATACTCGGCATCCTTGTTGAAGTTATAAATGATATCTTTCATCACCCACTTATAACTCTTCCACGTATCTTTGATGCGCTTGTCGAGGTTGTTCATGCTCCAGAGCTGGAACTCATCGGTGTTGTAGAAGGAGATGAATCGCGTGTCGAGATACTCTTTCGTGATCTTGTGTGTATTCTCAGGAAGCGTGTAGAAGAGGATATAGCAGAAACAGGCTTGCCATTTTGTGGCGAAGTTGTACCACCACATAAAATCGAAATTGCTGCTGATCTCGATGGGTGCGGTTTTGTTCAGGCGGTCAAATAGTTCGAAATAAAAAACAGCTGCATCGTGATCGTTGAGGGTGCCTTCAAAAAAATCGACCAAAAATTCTCGAGTGTATGATTTGTGAACGGTTTCGAAACCATAGCGCGTTATCATCGAACTGACGCTCGCGTTGCCCATCACAAGGTCATTGTGCTCAGCGGAGAGTAGCATGTCGTTCCCTCCGATCAGTTCAGGGAATGTGATGCTCGATCCCACCCTCAAATTCTTTTTAATGTACTCCTCATAAAAACGCGGATTTTCCGCGATCGATTCATGCGAGAGCAGGACAGTAATTCTCTTTTTTTGTTCGGCGGTCGCTTGTTTGAGCAGGGAGACCAAGAGGCAGGTGCTGTCGATACCGCCGGAGTACATGACGTTGATGCCAATGTCGAGCGCGTCGGCCTTTTTGAGGAGCTCCGTTGCGCGATCGTTGCAGATCTCCTCGTATGTCTTTGAGAATGCTCGGTATGCCGGCATCGAAAAGAGAGAAATATTCTTTACGGGGATGGTGATGTGTCCGGTCCTGTCGACTGGCATGACCCAGCCGCCGTAGAGTTTGAATACATGCGAGTAGCGTGCCATACCCGGAAACATCTGTGCCTCCGGAGTACTCAACGCTGTCGGAAAAGCATATACCAGTCGCGCCATAAGAATTCTTTATACCACGCTCATGTATGACTCAATGCTTATCTGAAATCGTTTTTCGCCTCGAAATACGACTCTAACGGGAGGTCGTTGCTGAAATGCATATGCTCCTCGATGAAATGATGCGGAGGATTAAATCCTATGAGAGGAAGAAGTGAGGCGTTTTTCGTTTTGTTGTCGCGGTATTCCGCGTCCCTGTTGTACTTATAAATGATGTCTTTACATACCCACTTGTAGCTCTTCCAAGTATCTTTTATACGTTTATCTGGATTATTCATGCTCCACAACTGGAATTCATCTGTGTTATAGAAGGAAACAAATCGCTTATCGAGATACTCTTGGGTGACCTTTTGGGCATTGCGCGGCGGGGTGAACAAGAGGATGTAATGGAAGCAGGATTGCCACTTCACCACAAAATTGGCCCACCAGAGAAAGTCCATATTATTCACTATGGGTACGGGGGCACTCTCACGTATGCGCTCAAAGAGGTCCACGTAAAAATGAGCGGTCACTGCATCTCCATCCAATATTGTCGAGAAGAGCCCAGCGATGGTGTCTCGGGCATATGGTTGGTAGATACTCTGTGGACCATACACTGTCATCAGTTTGCCGATCTTCTCCGACCCGAGAACCATATCGTTGTGCTCTGCCGAGAGCAGATAACAATCTTCCCCGAGCTTCTCGGGGAAAGAGATACTCGAACCCACCCGCAAATTTCCTCTGATGTGTTCCTCATAAAAGCGAGGGTTCTCGGAGATGGATTCATGCGATAAAAGAACGACAATGTTCTTTTTCTGCTCTGGCGTTGCCTGTTTGAGAAGCGAGACGAGCAAACAGGTGCTGTCGATGCCTCCTGAATAGAGCACGTACACGGTTGTGGAAAGTTTTTCGGCGTCGGCCAAGACTTGCCGCGCGCGTTCATCACAGATCTCCTCGAACGTTTTGGTGAACGGCCGGAACTTCGGGATAGGAAAGAGCGAGAGGGTTTTCACGGGCATAGTGACTGTGCCTGTTCTGTCGACCGGCATCGTCCAACTGCCATAGAGCTTAAAAAATGCGCAGTAGCGGCGCATTCCGGACCGTTCGATATTGGAAGGTTTTCCTATCGCTGATGGAAGGGCGTAAATGAGCCGTGTCGTCATGCAATGCCCGTTTTACGAAAGGTGCTGTAGATCTCATTGAGTTCCAGAGACGTTTTTGCCAACTTTATTTTCTTGAATAATGCAAGGCGGACTTTTTCTGTCTTAGCAAGATACTCGTGGTCGAGCTGAGCCTGGAATAATATTTCTTCGGCAGCTTGCTGGAGCGATACGCCACTGTTCTCGGCGTACTGGACCACATACGGGATCTTGGGCGCGAGGCGCTCGTCGAAATTCGCCTCTCTCAAGCTCTGCGCCTGCCTTTCCTTTTCGGTATAAATCATCATTTGGAATGAGAAGCCCGTATCAAGTTTTCCTCTGAGACGATTTATCGAATACATAAAGTATGAAATGACCTCAACTTTTTTTTCCGCAAGAATTGCACGTTCACGCATCTGTTCCGTAATGATAAGCGGATTGGTTTTCTTAAATTTCCACGTGGAATGGCTCCATGACCACTCGGGGAATGATCGAGGGCCGGATGTTTTTATAGACAGCACGTCGCGCGAAACTATATCTGGCACAAGCAGCGTATCCATCATTGATTCGTTTACAAAGCGCAAAGCAGCCTGATGAGTGCCGATAGCAATCAGCGTATCGTCACTTGTATCTATAACCGCACTATGAGGAGCCGCTGGATAGACTCGATTGAAAATATCTCTCAGAGACATACGTCTAGATATGAATTAGGGAAAAGCGACCACATAGGTAGTTTATATCCTACCGCATCATTATGGACCACTTGACGCTCATTCTTGCGGAACGCATAACCTCCCGTTGTACAGAGGTCGAACGCGGTTTCTCAAATGATTTGGTTGGAGGACTCTCATGTAGGTAGTGAGACGCAAATGACGAGCATTTTGTTAGGGAAACGGATGTGGCCACGGATTCAGCGTTGTTGCCGCTTTGTATCCAAGTTTTGCGGGAACTTCGCGCAGCCGCTTGGAATCAAGCGTTGCCAGATGTTCGTTCAGATACATCGGAATGAGTTGCGGCACGATCGTTTGAACGACGTGATAGCCGAGCTTTTTTAGCACAGGGGCTTTTGCTTCGTAGAGATATACCTCATAACCAGGACCGAGCTCACGAAGTCTCTTTACTACGAACTCGAGACGATCAGTCGACGAATGTTTGTCGGGAAAACCTGCCAGGAAGTCCTCGGCGCTCTGCCGGGGACCTTCAAGGAAAAAATTAAAACGCTCTAGCATGACACGTCCCTTCCATGCTGCAATGCGTTCACGTTGTCCGAGGGATGCGTCGATGAACGGCTCATAGTTTTCGGATAGACGAAAGTCTTTACGACGGGAGTCGCTCTGCAGAACATTGAGAGCTTCATACCCACTCTTGAGTATGGTTTCCTTGACGCTGAAGCCACAGGCGGCACTCAACACGAGCATCGGTTCATCTGCACGCGCATCAATGATGACGCATGTGACGCAAGGGATTCCCACATCTGTCGTCGTATTGAGAAAGCGAATCTCGAGGCCGTAGCGAGCTACGGATGCAAGGAACTCTTTCAGCGCTTCGTCTGTGATAGAAGAGACATCAATGACCCCGGGGGAAAGTCGGTTTAGCCAATAGATGAGGAATCCGTCACGCTCGATAGTCTCCAAAAGCCCCGAAAGAATCGCTTCCTCGCGGGTGAAGTGTCCGCCAGCGCCGTTCGTCGTTGTATGTTCAAGCAAGGGTTCGCTCTTGTCGTGTTCAAAATCATAATTCCAGAATATGAGTTGCGCGGGGATGTATACCGATTTTCCCCCAAGAGTCTCTCCTGTTGCCCAATAGATTGGCGCTTTAGAATCACGGATAAGTCGTGGATTTCTTTGCTGTTGCCAAGACAGAAAAGAGTTTAGATCGAGGATATTGAGGGCAGGCCTTCTTCTTTTTGAGGTCTCTTCATATGAGGAGCGCAGAAAAGATGCCCGATGATACAGACTGAGGTAGTGGCGCTCAAGAACCTCGCCTACGGTTTTTGCCATCGCTACTTCGGCGTCGTGAGACCCAGCATATCCGTACTTATTGACTGATTTCCCATCCGTTTTACTTTCGTCGTTTTGTGCTCGCAACTCAGCCGCATAGATTTTCGGCAGGTCATTGGAACGTTCACTGAACCTAAATTGCGGTTCCGTAATAACGCCGTGCTCATGCAAGTACCGCAAAAGAACCTGCCAATTTAACGGGACGCCGGAGGCAAGTATCGCCTCGACGTTTTCGAGTGGGTCGGATTTTGCGAGTTCTCGCGACAGGAAGAGGCGGAACTTTTCTTTGAGAGTGAACGGCGAGAGAAAACGGCCGCAAGGGCGGTCAAGTTCTTCCATTGCTTCTTCTCGCGAGCGAGCGATAGAGGGTGGAAAGCGAAGGAACGGTTGCGTAATCTGTATCTTCACATTCGCCATACGAGCGCATTGTACATGAAGGGTGTCTTTGGGAAATAACTCCTGGAGAGTACTATATTGACTATGTACGTGGATTTTTCGGGCCTCTTCCATCAATCCTCAAAAGATAATTCCGGCAAAGGAACCGTACGAATTCCCGCCGACTCGAGAAACTGGCCGGAAGAGTGGAGCACCGTATACTACAAATCGTACGGAAATCTTCCGAAAATAGAACTGACCCGCGGGCAACCTCGTGCGGATTTTTTTGAACTCATTGGCAAACGTCACTCGTCGAGGGAATTTACACGTGCTCCCGTCGACAAAGATAAATTATCGCACCTGCTCCGCTATTCTTGCGGGCTCGTCGAGGGGTCGGACGATTTGTTTCGGCGCGCTCATCCTTCAGGAGGTGGCAGATTTCCTCTCGAAATATATCCGATCGTGTTTCAGGGCAACGCAGATATTCCTGCAGGACTGTATCATTACAACATTCGTGAGCACGCATTAGATGTTTTGTGGAAGAGACCGTTCAGCGACCACGAAATAGGAGAACTCTTTTTCTACGAGTGGATCAAAGATGCATCGTTCGCACTTGTGTTGACCGCGGCATTCGATCGCAGCCAAATGAAATACGGTGAGCGAGGATATCGCTACATCTTGATCGAGGCAGGACACATCAGTCAGAACGTATACCTTGCCGCCGAGGCAGTCGGGTTGAAATGTTGTGCAATGGCCGGAACAAAGGACGAAAAAATAGAACGACTGCTCGACATTGATGGAATCACTGAGTCAGTTGTCCACAGTTTAATTCTCGGATGAAGCGTTGAAAATGAAAGTCGGATATACTAATGCTATATATGTCTCCTGAAAGGCGTGGTTTTCTCTCCAGATCCATAAAATCCGTGGTCCGCACCGCCGCATATGTCGCCACCATCACCTTCGCGTTCACCTTCGCGTTCATTACGGCCCTAATGGCGACAGTAGGTGGAGGTAGAACGAATTCACATACTTTTTCGATAGATTCAATCATAGGTATAAGC